>Ga0172379_10003526_pt1 | contig 24735 bp, 18 predicted proteins | sample GrowelOW334metaG_FD_119756 | JGI IMG/M metagenome (GOLD analysis project Ga0172379, IMG submission 119756) | Groundwater microbial communities from an aquifer near a municipal landfill in Southern Ontario, Canada - Groundwater well OW334 metaG | ecosystem: Environmental > Aquatic > Deep...
ACTTCGCCGAGTATCGGAACAGAGATGGTGGCATTTTCGATGGCACCGTCCTCGTCACGCTTGATGACTTCCATCGTGCGCGAACGTTTGTCGCCGTAACGCAAACGATTTTTTTTCTTCAAGGCGCCCAGATGATCGTATGCGCCTTTGACCGAGATGGAAAAGTGGTCCGCGACTTCCCTTATAGTAGGGGGGTACGCATGCTTGGAGATGTACATCGTGATGAAGGACAACACTTCCCGTTGCCGTTCCGTGAGCTCTCTCATCTTTCCGACCTTATTCCGTGCTTCTTGAGTTTTGCGTGGAGATTGCTTGGATACAAGCCTATCGCCTCCGCCGTACGTGAAATATTATACCCGTTTTCCAGGAATTTTTGTTCAATATAACGTTTTTCGAACAAATCCCTTGCCTCATTGAAATGTACCGACAGGAAATCCGCAGGATCACCCAAGGAAGCCACTGTTCCTTCGGAACCAACACTGTGAGCAGGCGACATATCGGGCTGGGAGATCCAAAGGCCTTGCCGCCGCGCTCCAACAAACCGGTTATGGCTTCCACCCCGATACGGTCCTCGTCGCACATGACCGAGATCCGCTCCATTAAATTCTTCAATTCCCGGATATTGCCCGGCCAGCGGTACAACTTGAGAAACGCAATGGCTTCGTCGTCCAGGCTTGTGCCATCGGCACCAAAACTTTTAAGAAAATGCAGGGCCAACGCGGGGATATCTTCTGTCCGTTCACGTAAGGGAGGCATGGTTATGGGGATGACGTTGAGGCGAAAATAAAGGTCTTCCCGGAAACGACCCACCCGGACCTCGGCAGGAAGATCCCGATTGGTCGCGGTCACCAGCCTGACATCCACGTCTATGGAACGTTCACCACCCAGACGTTCTATCTTGAGCTCCTGGATGGCCCGAAGCACCTTGGATTGGGCGGAAAGCGACATATCTCCAATTTCGTCCAAAAAAAGCGTTCCCTTGTGGGCCAACTCGAAACGGCCCTTACGCCCGCTGACAGCGTCGGTAAAGGCACCTTTTTCGTGACCAAAAAGCTCGCTTTCTATCAGGGTATCAGGTATGGCTGCGCAATTCACTTCAACAAAAGCCCGATCCGCCCGGCTGGAACGCTGGTGGATATCTCGGGCTACCAATTCCTTGCCGGTACCATTTTCACCCATTATGAGGATACGGGCATCGGTTGAGGCGGCTTGCTCTATCATCGCCCGAACCCGTTCTATGCCGGGGCTGGTTCCTATTATGGAATCACCGCCCAAAAACCGCTTCAAGCCCGAATTTTCAACACGGAGCTTCCGCATGGCCAATGCATTCCTGGTGACAGTGAGGACCTTATCCAACGAGAGGGGTTTCTCCAGAAAATCGAAGGCTCCCAATTTGACAGCCCGAACCGCCATATCCACGTTGGCATGGCCGGAAATGATTATGACTTCGAGTTCCGGCCATGCCGAATGGATGCGTTCCAAGGCTTCCATGCCACCCAGACGCGGCAACCAGACATCCAGAAAAACCAGATCCACGTTCAGGCGTTCGAGCAGGGCAAGACCTTCCAACGCATCTTCAGCCGTATGGACTTTGTATTTTTCATCTTCAAGTATCGAACGAAGGGCGGTACGTATGCCAGGCTCGTCGTCGATCACCAGGACTTGGTTCATTGATTCCTCGCACCTTCGCTACGCGGAGCCGCATTACGGTCTATAGGGAGATCGATATAAAAGCTTGTTCCGATACCCGGCGCGGAATCCAACCAGATAGTACCGCCGTGGTCGTTGACAATACGCTCGACGATCGAGAGGCCGAGCCCTGTGCCTGTTTCCTTGGTGGTAAAATACGGGTTGAAGATCAGCGCCCGATCCTCTTCCGGTATCCCCTTACCGTTATCGCGAACGCTCAATCTACAATAGCGGCTATCCCTTTTTTTGACAAGCTCGGAGCGGAATTCCAGTATTCCGTGACCTTCCATGGCATCCACCGCGTTTACGATAAGATTCGACAATACCTGCGAAATATGGCGCCGGTCGACTTCCAGCGCCAGCTCGGGGTCGACGGCTTCGTACTTGAAAACGATTTCGGGGTAGGAGGTCTGGTACACGGCAGCCGCATCCTCAATGATTTTACGTAATTTTGAACGTTCGAGTGTCGGTGGTGGCAGGCGTGCGAAGGTCCTGAATTCGGTGAGCAACGTGGAAAGTCCGTCTACTTCCTGTACGATGGCCATCATCGAAGGCTCCAGAATTTCTTCGAGCCCGCCCGGATCGGTTTTCAGACGCCTGAGGATACGTTCTGCGGAAAGCTTTATCGGCGTAAGAGGATTTTTTATTTCGTGAGCCAGCCTTTGGGCGATATCCTGCCATACATTTATTTTTTCTGTCCGCAATAAAGCCGTACGGGAATTTTCCAATTCGCTCACCATGGCGTTGAAGGAACTTATAAGATGCCCCAGTTCATCGCCAGGCCGGGCCAGAATGCGGATGGAAAAATCGCCTTCGGCGACACGGCGGGTCGCGTCTGCCAGACTTACTATGGGTAGGGTTACCATCTCGCTGAGGGAAAAGGCGATAATGACGGTCATGAGCAAGGTGGGCAGGGAAAACGCAGCATATAGAAGGATGAGGGTTGCTGAAAGGGTGGAATGCAGATTGTCCACAGCAAGGGTTTTTTCCGCCGCTTTATCGATGCTGGCATTGGCGGCATCGAAACCCGTACCAAGTGAAAAACAGGCGATGCGGAGAGTATTCCGTCCACTAGCGGAAATATACCGGATGGCATCCCCGTCCCGGACAGGATCCCTAGGTAAAAAACCCGATTTGAAGCCAGGCGGAGTTTTCAGTCTATAACGGTCATCGCCAAGGTAGGAGGTTTCGCTCCAGTTACCGTTTGCATCCAGATGAAAGGACTGCACGGCTACGAAGGCATCATCCTCGGCTTTCAATGCATTGATCGCGGCATCCTGGTCGCCTGAATCCGCCAACTGCGCCGCAGCGTCTATGGCACCACTTTTTACCGACCGTTCCAGAAAGGACAGGCGGTATCTATACGAATCGAGGGCGAAATTACGGGCAGCCTGCAGCGCGACACCAATTTCTGCAGAATACCAGGATTCCAGAATACCCGATACGAAGCGCGATGCAATGATGGTGGACGGTGCGGAAGAAAGGACGGCGGCGGCGACAAAATACATGAGCAACCGCGCCCGAAGTTTGCCTCCCGGCCTGCGGGCGGCAACATCACGGACCAGCCGGAAGGTGGAAAGGAGGAGAAAGGCGAGCAGAACGAGCGGGACGCTTATGAAAACGACAATCAGGAACCGCCCTGCTCCGGGTGCGGAGTCCAATGCCTGGGCAAAGAAGGCTGATGAAAAAAGGGTGCCCAGAATCCCCAGAAGCAAATAGATAAAAAAAAGGGTGGGAAGACCAAGAAGGGAGTTTCCGGATCGGGTGCGTACCGTGCGCATACTGGACTTCCCCTAATGCAATGATCAATCCTCTTCGAATTTAGAATCGAATAAGTGCACCAAGGCGTCGATCGCGTCGGCTTCGTCCTCTCCCTCCGCGATTAATTTCAAGGGAGTCTCATAGGCGGCGCCAAGGGTGATGATACCCATTATGGATTTACCGTTGATCCTGTCCGTCTCCTTCTCGATGAAGATTTTCGATTTGAAACGACTCGCGGTTTGCACAAGCAGGGCCGCCGGGCGCGCGTGGATACCGGCTCTATTCTTGATCTTCACCATCTGTTCAATCATTTCGCTTCCTTATGAAGGATCCTAATGAAGGATCTACGTGAAGGATCCGCACGAGGATCCTGTTTGGGGATCTATATTATATCGTCCTGGCCAAAGTATACCGATCGGGCAGCGTCGCTCTCTATCCATTTCAGCACATTCTGATTGAACTCTTTTGCGGAGAAATAGCCCATTTTCTTCAGCCTCTCGTTCATGGCTGCGGTTTCTATGATTATGGGAATATTCCGTCCGGGTTTTACCGGGATTTCCAGGCGTGGAATCTTTACACCCAGAATCTCCATATATCGCTCTTGGGTACCGATACGGTCGTAGAGTTTCTCGGGGTCCCATTCTTCCAACTCTACCACCAACTGGACCTGCTTCTTGTCACGGATGGCGCCAACTCCATACAGATGGGTAATATTGATGATACCGAGGCCGCGGATTTCCATGTGGTGGCCGATGATCTTGTTGGCACCGGCACCCATCAGGATATTTCCGTTCACGCAGCGCATGTCCACCACGTCGTCCGCGACCAGGCGATGGCCGCGTTCGATGAGCTCCAAGGCGGCCTCGCTTTTGCCGACCCCGGAATCACCCAGGATGAGAATGCCAATCCCATAAACCTCGACGAGCACGCCGTGCATGGTTTTCTGGGGGGCGAAAAGATTGGACAGTACCCGTAAGACCCGGGAGGAGAACTCGGCGGAAGGCAAGTCGGTTTGCAGAAGGGGACACTGGGAACGTTCGGCCAACTCGAAAAACCCGCGGTCCGGCGTCAGGCTGTGGGTGAAAATGCAACAGGGAATGGCGTAGCTGAACATGCGTTCGATGGTTTCGGTTCTGGATTCGGAGGCGAGCATGCGCAGATAGGCAGCCTCGCCCCGCCCGAAAATCTGGATGCGCTGGTACGCAAAGGAATCATAAAAACCGGACAGCGCCAATCCAGGCCGATTGAGATCGGGAATTGAAATCTCGCGGGCCAAGCCCTTCCTGCCCCCGATGCAACGGAGGTCGAGGGAATTGTGTTCCTTCAGGTCTATATCGATGAGGTCCAGCACGGTAAAACGCTTGCCGGTCATGTGGCCATGATAGCGCAAAGACCACCTTCGCGCAACGGCACCATCCGGAGACATTGACAGCTTTCCTTTGTTGTCATATCCTCCCTGTGAAATATTTCACAGGGAGCGTAGCGCGTGGCAGGATTCCCGGAACCCACAGTTGAAAGGCTCTTGAACCTGACTCGCATCCTGGGGAGCTCTACAACCGAATCCATGACCTCAGCGGAACTCGAGAGCGTGACGGGTTGTTCGAGCCATACCATCCGCAGGGATATCTCTTATTTGGGTGGGGATTTTTCTTCCGGGGCGGGGTATGGCGTCGCGGCCCTTCGCAAAGCTATCGAAACAGCCTTGGGTTTGGACCGCAGAAGGAAGTGCTGTATCGTCGGACTTGGAAGACTTGGCTCAGCACTGCTTAACTTTTCCGGGTTTGCCGAGGAAGGCTTCGACCTGGTCGCCGGCTTCGACGCCAGCGTCAACCGGGTGGAAATTCTCAGTTCCACCGTGCCCCTGTATCCCAACTACAAACTCTCGGAAGTTATCGGGCGTCTCGGCATCGAAATAGCCCTATTGTGCGTGCCTGCTGCCGTGGCCCAGACTGCCACGGAAAAGTTGATAAACGCGCGGATCAAGGGTATAGTCAACTTCGCCCCTACGGCACTGGTCGTACCGGCAGGAATTTCCGTCCAGGACGTGTACGTGGTGGACGAACTAAGGGCGCTTGCTGCGAAATTGTCATCAGCGGAGAGCCTGCAGTAAAAGTCCGATATGCAACGATTCTGACATAAAAAGGAGCTACAGATGAACCGAGTCTACAATTTTTCAGCAGGGCCGTCCATGTTGCCGCTTCCCGTTCTGGAACGGGCAGCCGCCGAGATGACCGATTACCACGGATGCGGCCAATCAGTAATGGAAATGAGCCATCGGTCCAAGGACTACAAGCCCATCATCGAAGGAGCTGAAGCCCTTCTGCGGGAAGTAATGGGCATTCCTTCCAACTATAAGGTGCTCTTTCTCCAAGGTGGCGCATCCCTCCAGTTCTCGATGATTCCCCTCAATCTGGGCGCACCGGACGCTTCAGGCGCCAGACGGCAGGCCTCTTTCGTGGATACCGGTGTCTGGGCGGGAAAAGCGGTGGAGGAAGCCTCCAAGTACATGGATGCCAAGGTAGTCGCCTCCTCAAAGGATCGTGCCTACGCGTACATACCAGCGGCTCCCAAGGCAGACCCGAAGGACGCATATTACCATATCACCCTGAACAACACCATAGTCGGCACAAAATGGGCAGAACTGCCCGATACCGGCTCGGTTCCGCTGGTGGCCGATATTTCCAGCAATATCCTTTCCGAACCGCTGGACGTTTCACGTTTCGGGCTTCTGTACGCCGGCGCCCAGAAGAACCTGGGACCCGCGGGCGTAACGGTAGTCATTATTCGTGAAGACCTGCTCGGAAACCCTGCCCCCTCAACACCCATCATGCTCCGCTACGATACCCATTCCAAAGAGGGATCTATGTACAATACTCCCCCCTGCTATTCCATCTATATTGTAGGCTTGGTGCTGGAATGGATGAAGCAGAATGGCGGCGTCAAAGCCATGGGAGAGAGGAACAGGGAAAAGGCTGCGATTCTGTATGATTACCTGAATTCCTCAAAGATGTTCCGTTCTCCGGTGGATAAAAAGTTCCAGAGTCTCATGAACATCCCCTTTGTCATTGGCGATGCTGATTTGGAAACGCGCTTCGTGAAGGAAGCGGCAGCCGCGGATCTTATCAACCTGGCCGGACACCGTCTCGTGGGCGGGATGCGCGCCAGCGTATACAACGCAATGCCCCGCGATGGTGTCGTAGCCTTGGTGGATTTCATGAAGCGCTTCGAAGCCATTAACGGGAAGTGATATATGTTCCGCGTGCGCACCCTCAACAAGATTTCGCCTGTCGGTCTCGAACTATTTTCCCGCTCGGAATACGAAATAGCCGGGGAGATACCGAATCCGGACGCACTGCTGGTCCGGAGTATTGACCTCCACGAGATGGAAATACCGGAATCGGTCAAGGTAATCGCGCGCGCGGGAGCAGGAGTCAACAACATACCCATACCGCTTTGTACGGATCGCGGCATTGTCGTCCTGAATACACCAGGCGGCAATGCCAACGCGGTCAAGGAATTGGCCATTACCTCCCTGCTCCTTTCCTCCAGGAACATCCTTGGTGGCATCGGATGGGCAAAAACCATTTCCGAAAAGGCAGACGAGGTCCCGGAACTCGTCGAGACGGGCAAATCAAGGTTCGAAGGTCCGGAAATCAAGGGAAAAACCCTTGGGGTGATAGGTTTGGGCGCCATCGGTGTCATGGTGGCCAACGACGCGATTTCCCTGGGGATGGAGGTTATAGGCTTTGACCCCTTCATCTCGGTAGAAGCCGCCTGGAATCTTTCACGGGCTGTCAAACGAGCAGATTCGCTGGACGGACTCTTGATGAAAGCCGACTATGTGACTCTCCACGTTCCGCTTGCAGAGGGAACAAAAGGCTTGCTGGACTCGAAAAAATTCCATCTCATGAAAAAAGGTGTCCGCATCGTGAATCTCGCACGGGGAGGTCTGGTAAACGAAGCAGACATGATCAAAGCCCTAAACGACAAGCGCGTTGCCTCCTACGTCACCGACTTTCCGAGCGCGGAACTGCTTGCCTGCGAAAACGCGATCTGCATACCCCATCTTGGAGCGTCAACACCGGAAGCAGAGGACAACTGCGCGGTCATGGCCGTACGTCAGCTGATGGATTATCTGGAATCAGGCAACATCAAACACTCTGTCAATTATCCTGAATGCCGCCTGGAACTCCGGTCCCCCTGCAGGCTGTTGGTGGCGAACCGGAATATACCCAACATGGTAGGCCAGATAACCACCATTCTCGCGGGTGCGAGCATCAATATTACCGACATGATAAACCACCATCGCGACGGCTACGCCTACAACATGATCGATACCGAGCAGGCAATACCAGAAGAGGTTCTGAACAGGATAAGCGCTGTGGACGGGATCATCAAGGTAAGGACCGTCGGGCGCGATTAGGAGGGCCATAAAACACCCTTGAAACAATACCGGTCGATCTATACAATGCGGACTTCATCAAGCTTAGGCAACAAACGCTAAAGAAGCGTAAACCTGTATAGTGGAGTATTACGCATTTGAATAGATACATACGAATCGATGTCCATACATTCCATGTCCGTGCATGGATGACTGTCCTGCTTCTTTTGGCCGTTACGATCGTGCACGCCGCCCCGGCCGCCGATGAAACCGGGCTCGCTCAGGAATACTGGACCGCACTGCACCCGGATGAGTACCGTAAAGCCGTCCTGGAAGCCCGTCACCAAATCGACCCGATCCTTACCTTCTACCGCGACAAGCTTTCACAAACCGATGTGATCGCCTTTTTTACTGCCATTACCCATTCCGAGAATATTGCACGGGCCATACTCAAACGGTCAGATGAATACGACTTGCCACCCAGTCTTGTTACAGCTCTCGTATGGGAGGAAAGCCGTTTTGATCACCTTGCATTGAACAAGAACAAGAGCAGCGTGGATCGTGGGCTTTTCCAGCTTAATTCCAAATCCTTCCCCAAACTGAAGGAAGCCGATTTCTTCGATATCGAGGAGAATACCAGGCTTGGGACCGCACACCTACGCTGGTGCCTGGATCTCGCGGGTACGGAGGTTTCCGCCCTGGCCATGTACAACGCGGGGACGACCAGGGTGAGCACCGGGGGAACCCCCAAGAAAACCCTGGATTATGCTTCCCGTATCCTGGATTTCAAGAACGGACTCGATGGCCTTTTCGAACAGGAATTCGCAATTCGTTGGCAGGTAATGGCCAACGGGGAGATCAAGCCAGACGCGACGCGTGGTTTTTCCACAGCGCAGGCTGCAAAAGCCCGGTTACCCATCCTGAACGCCTACCGTCGCTAATGTCCTCGGCAGCTCAGTCTGCAGTAACCTTGACCAGGATCTCCCCGTCATAGCCTCCCACGCTAAGCAGTATGACGCCATACACAGCCTTTTCGAGAGTATACGGGCAGGCTGGACCTATCGGCTTGAGTTCGATGTGATAATTCCCGCCGAAACATTCTTCGGGAAGGTATAATTTCGTTGGAGCCGTTACAAGTGGATCCGCGCGAAAACGGAATTCGAAGCACCGGGCTTTCCGATCCCAGTGAATGGAGAGTGGTTCGCCGGCAATCGCCATGGGATAGGGCCTTCTCCACCCATCGATAGCCCTTGCGCCACCGTCCCTGGACCAGACCGAAAGGTCTTCGCCATTCCAGTCGTCCCCAAGAACATGGGTATTGTCGGGATTGTAATTCCAGATGGTGCCGGATAGAAGATTGGCGTCCACCGCGTCGTAGTACATCGAAATGGCCGTTTCATGCAGACGATAATCACCAGTGGCGTAGGCTTTTTTCCCATTCAGGTCGAAAGGCAGACCGAATTCACCCAACAAGCAGGGCATACCGCCCATCCTATCCTTTGTCCAACGAACACTGTCGGCCAATTGAATGGCAAAACTGTATTCCACAGCCACCCGCCCGAATACAGGCTTGCGGGTATCGGTCCGGACTGAGAAAAAAGGCATGAAGCGCTTTAGAACCAGCGGCATGCCATCGTACCAATGGAAGGCGTTCACCGTGTTGCCCCCCTCTTCCGGGGTCCAGTCGAGGTTGTCGCCATGGGGCAGGCCCTCAATGAAAAGAATGGCCTGTGGCTTCACCTCGCGCAGGGTCGCGGCAAAACGCTTGATGAACGGTTTAAGGTAATCCCGAACGAACTGAACGGGATTTCCATCGGGACGCCGGGCGAAATGATCCTTATTCAGGATCCTGGCTTCTCCATTATCGTCGGTCCAGACACCAGACTGCTTCCAGGGACATTCAAACCCTTCACGAAAAAGGCGAACACCATGGGGATTAAGGGTACTTACGCCTTTTTTATGGAAACCACGTACATCCACGGAATAATTCGGGATCAATTGTGGATGCCCCCCTGCAGCTGCCATCGCCTGGAAGGCAGAAGGCATGGGTCCCAGGGTAAGAACGCAGTTTCCCAGCTTCGATATATCCTGGATGCCCACGAATCCGGCATCCGGTTCGTTCATGGCTCCCCAGCCGACAATGGCGCGACAGTCCTTCAATCTTCTGTAGGAATGCCTCATCGCCGCTATATATGTCGCCTGTAACCAATCTTGGGCGCTTTCGCCTTCGATCATGGTCGCCGGTGCGAAAGCGTTTCCCGCGAAAAAGAGGGTGAACAGGGTTGCAGCGGCATACCGGCCATAATTGGAAGGCCATAACATGGTTGGGTAGGCGTCTCCCAGTTCCTGATGGGTGAGGGCTGCGCCTGTAACTCCCAGATTTGAAAGATCCATCCCCAACTTCTCGAGGGTCCAGGCTGGCGCCCCATCGCCCCCGGTCCATCGGCTCCAGACATCCTGATGGGGATCCATGAAAACAGAGAAACCGTACTCCTCCGCCTTCTTGAGTAGCTTACGTACATACGCCAGATAGGCTTCATCGTAGATACCGGGTCCACTGTGTTCCAACGCTTCCCAGGTGATTACGAAACGGAGGAAAGTAAAGCCCCAGGATGAAAGCCTGTCGAAATGCTCGTCAGCTTGGTCAAGCGGGAAAGGCCTGCCTACAAAAGAAATGGCTGAGCCTGTATTTAGTCCTGCGGGATTTCGGCTGGAGCCATCCGGCGTTATGGGCAGCTTGGAATTCGCTCCCAGATTGCAACCCCTCAACAGAAGGCGACGACCTTCGTCGTCAAGAAAAAATCCACCTTCAACCTTCATGCCAAACCGACCCCCACCATAATACTATTGCCTTTCAGGTGTTATCTTCAGGAAAAGAGGAATTAACCAACTGGCGCAGGAAATCCACAATGTCCGCGTTGGTCATGCCTAATCCCAATTTCCTGGACACTCTGGAGGCTTCCAGGGCTCCGAGAAAAAAAATCATCAACCCCGCATCCAAGGCTTTGGGGGTAAAATCCGAATAGGTACCGCTTCCATGTTCCTCCGCATCCATCACGGCAGCAGAAATCATGCCGGATAACACGTCCATTTTCGATTGCACTTGCAGGTATTGTAGCCCCTCAGTCAGTAATATGCTGACGAATTCCCCATCATCGAGCAGGCGTAGCAGAAAGCGGGAAATCAGAAGGTCCAATCGTTTCTTTCCCGACGACACAGCTTCCAGGTCCACGTTCAATTCAAGCGAAAAATCACGCCAGCCATCCTCGATGATGGAGCGGATAATTGCTTCCTTATTATCAAAATATGTATAAATAGAACCCACAGGGTAACCGCTTTCCCTGACGATATCGCTTATGGTGGCGGAGGCATACCCTTTTTCAGCAAACAAGCGTTTTGAGACCTTAAGGATCACTTCACGTCTTTTTTCATCCTGAGGACGGGCCATACTTTCAGAATAACTTGGGCAAGCCCGCTTGTCCATGCGAATCCAAACGCTTTTTCATGAACAGCGGCAATGCATCCTTGAAAAAGCCTCGTGGATCCTCCATAATCTCCATGATCCGCCTAGGAGGTATTTCCACAATGAAGAAATCATATTATACAGCGATAGGTATCGCTCTCAGCGTCTCCCTTATCGTGTCCTGCGCAAGCGCACCCATGGAGAAGACCCAAACAGAACCGATACCCCCCACGGTCTCCGAGACAGCAGCCCAACCGGCTCCTGTTCCTAAAATCGAAACCGCACCCAAAGAAGAACCGGTTGCCACAATGGAACCTGAACAAGAGGAACCTGTTAAAAAGGAACCCCGCATCATCACTGTCAGAATTCCCATGGAACGAAAATCCAGTACCTGGTTTAATGACGGTTCTTTGGACGAGTATATCCTTTCAGAACGGGATGCAACTGGTTCCCTCACCTCCCAGACCCGCTTTACGGCATCGGGGAGTATGGTTGAGAAAACCGAATTCACCTATGAAGCCGGCCTTCTGGTAACTAAGGTACAGAAAGATGGTGAAGGAAAACTTGTATCCAAGCGCTCGTATCAGTACAGCCCCAACAGGAATCTTGTTACGGAAACGTTGGATGACGGTGCCGGTAAGCGTCTCAGTTCCTTTACTTACGAGTACCAAGCAGGACTCAAGGTAAAATGGTCAGTAAAGGACAGCCGCGACTCTACCGTTGCAGAGACGGTATACATGTATAAGGATGGAAAAGTCGACAAAGCCGAAATGCGTGATGGCGCAGGCAGGAAAACCGGAGGCAGTACCTACGAATACGCAGCAGATGGACGCCTTGAAGCCCAGAAATTCCATAAAGCTGACGGGAGCCTTTTACGCGTGGAAGCGAACCTTTGGAAGGACGGGATCGTTGTCTCCGAAGAACGCAGGACAGCGGGCGGCGCCATCCAACAAAAGATCACCTATGAATACGGACCGGACGGGGAAGTGACCAAGAAAGTTTTTGAAGACTTGGCGGGAAAGTCGAAACTTACCACCACATTTGAATATACGGTCCGTGAAGAACAACGGACCATCCAGGATTAAGGTGGATAAACCATGAAACGAATCATTCTCGCAGGATTACTATCACTCATAACGTCCTTCATCTTCGCCTCGGAAGAGCTTGATATCTATACGTGGCTATACCATGGATCAGCCAATGCCACCGAACGCATTGGTGTCTTAAGGAATGTCGTGGAGGCGAAGCTGGATGGGGCGGGCGAATTATACGCTGAAGCCCTCGCCCAGCTTATCTTGGAACAACCTCGAATGCGCACGAGCGCTGAAAAGGAAGCTGCCGATTCCTTGGCCCGTCTGCTCGCCACTTTGCTGGGAGAAAATAAATACACCGCAGCGGCCAATGACCTTTGGCGTACGGTTGAAATATTCGATAATCCCTTGGTCAAGGCGGATGCATTGATCGCTTTGGGAAGGATACGGTCCGAGGCTCACCTTGAGCTCATTGTCAGGCTTCTGGAAGATCTAAACCTTAACCCTGCAGCGGACAGGGAAAAGGGAGAAAAGATCGCCTATGGAGCAATCCAATCTTTGGAAAAATACCGTAACATCGCTGGATACTCTCCAGTCTTTTTTGCAGCCAGCGCCTGGTATTCCCGCCGGGTCAAAGATCAGGCAGTCGCCACCCTCCCCTATATAGTGGATGATCCTTCAGATGCCATTTCTTCCATTATTAAATCCGGCACTTACGAGATAAAACTTCTCGGATTGCAAAAGGAAAATGAGTCCAAAGCCTCGGCCGCTGCCAAATCCGGAGTTGCACAGCTTGGTCTGGATGAGGCTTGGAAATCAGTTACCAATGATGTGAAGGAACGGGTGACCCTTTCACGGATCAGGAAATTGTCCATTGAGATGCTGGTGAGATACGGCTCTTCCACGCCGGAAGCGGTTCCCCTGCTGGAACGCTGCTACAAGGAAGGCATCGATATGGAAGAAAAACTGGGAGCGGTCACCGCCTTGTCCATGAATAAAAATGAGGCGGCTGCCCAAGCTTTATCATCTTTCCTGCTCCTTATGAACGCCAAACGCCGCGCAAACGATATAACACAGGAAGACGAACGCATAGTTCGCGCCCTCATCCCCGCGTTGGGAACCCAAGGCAGCACAAAAGGTCGCATAGCCCTGCAACAGGTAGAGCTGACCGATTGGACGAATGCGGTTAAGGTACTTGCGGCAGAAGCATTGAAAAAGCTCCGCTAACTCGACGGCACTCACTTACATGTCAAAAGCCGCCTGTTTGGGCGGCTTTTTATTTGACTGTCTGACTATCCAGATACCTTGTCTGGCTGGAAGGCAACGTGGCTACCAGGCATATGCCTGATCAAGCCAAACCGTGCCCCCTACTCGGTTAGAATTTTGAGTACCGATTCCGGAGTGGGTGCAGCCAAAATCTCTGCCCTTTTTTCGGAACTCTTGAAAAGCAGGCTGACCTCGGCAAGGAATTGAAGGTGAGGTCCGGTCTTATCAATGGGCGAGAGGGTCATGATAAAAATCCGGCAAGGTTCGTGATCAAGAGAATCGAATTCCACCGGAGTATCCGAAATCCCTATACAGGCGACCAAATCGGAGACAGCAACGGTCTTTCCGTGGGGTATCGCAATACCATGCTTCATGCCCGTCGACATTTTCCGTTCACGATCGAGAACACCCGCCAAGGCGGCGTCCCTATCTTTCACTTTGCCGGCTTTTACCAGTATATCCAACAGTTCATTGATTATGGCTTCTTTGTTCGTACCTTTCAGATGCAGACTGACGGTGTCGCGGGTCAAAACGGTCTTGAGGTTCATGTTGCCAAGTGTAGAACCGTGGGCGCGAAAAGTCAAGGAGAATGGGTTTTACGGGTTCGGGAACGAATTCACGATGGTACTATACGAATGAGCATCCATGGTGCTAGTGTAAGACATGCGTCCCGCCGATCATTTATATTCCGAACTTGAAGCGGTCTCCCACAGTTTGCAAGCCGCGAAAGCACGGGCTCCGGAAAAATCCGTAGCTTCCACCATTTCAGCCATCGATGGTGCAAAAACAATCTTCATGCGTCTGGCAATTCCCATCCTGGGTGAATCCGCCGCTTCCGAAATTTTTGCCTGGTGGAGCGGGCGTTATGGAACCGAGAACGAACCACGTTTCGAGAAATTGGCCCACATCGCCTCGTTTCTTATAGGTGATTATGACAGTGCAAAATTGGACCTGGACGCGGACGACTGGGTTAATATACGCGATAGCATCTCAGCGGAAGCTGAAGAAATGAATATGGATACCCTCAGCCGTCTTATGACCGATCTGGTGGACAGGGGTGCCATGCACTGAATTCTTCGGAAATTGCACAAATACATAGTTCCAGACCTACAGGAATGAATGAGATTGATGATTTCCTCTTGCTTTTTTCACGAACTGGAGTAAATTCTATATAGTTACGGTACCGGTGCACCGGATGGTGAATACCGGATTCGATCTGTTGGCGGCCCGTAAGCCGCAGTAATCGTAGGAGGTACCTTTTGGACACTCCGCCGGAAATGATATGGTCGATAACGTGCTGGTGTCACGAAATCGGCCGTTGAACAAAAACAGTTGCAGTGACTTTGAATAGCTTGGACCTTTAAGGTTCTTATAGATAAGCCCGAACCGGACCCGAGTCGAATAAACTCGGCAACAGGTGGGGTCTTACAAAAGCCGGCATTAGCCGGCTTTCTTTTTTTCTACCCAAAAGCTATCCTCCCCATACATGAATAGTCCTACCGGCAAACGCAAGATCAATGCCTACGAAACCTGTACTCTATGTGGACGACAGTGCGGAACCAAGCGGCACGAGAACCAACGCGGCTTTTGCGGAGAAAGTTCCGAACTAAGAATCGCAAGCGCATCCATCCACAGGGGAGAAGAACCCCCCATCACCGGCCTGGGTGGGTCCGGGACGATCTTCATAACCGGTTGCACGCTACGCTGCTCGTTCTGCCAGAATTATCAGATATCCCACCAAGGCATGGGCTCGGTTGTCAGCCCGGATCAATTCGCGTTCATTTGCATGGAACTTGAAAGACAGGGCGCAGAAAATATCAATATCGTGACCGGAAGCCATGCCGTACCCGCACTGATTATGGGGTTGAAGACAGCCCGCACAAATGGACTTCAGATTCCGGCCTTGTGGAATTCATCGGCCTACGAGTCGGTCGACTCCATCAATGCGGCTTCCGAACAAATATCCGTCTACCTGCCGGACCTAAAAACCCTGGACAGCGATATCTCAGCCCGTTATTTCAAAGCTCCCGACTACCCGGAGGTGGCCAGGAAAGCGATACTCCGTATGGCCGAACTACGCGATATCCGCTTTGGCCCATGCCGCAACGGCAAGAATGCAGTCACTGAACAGCCGGGGAAGTCAGCGGCCAACCCGGATCCTGAGGCTGATTTACCGGAAATATTGAAATCCGGTGTGATCGTGAGGCACCTGGTACTGCCGGAGCGCATGGAATCTACCCGCAACGTGATCAAATGGTTCGCCCGAAACCTGAACGGTAAGGCCCTTTTATCCGTGATGATGCAATATACCCCAGTTGTCATTGGCCAAAGATCAGACGGAGAGCGCATGCAGATCGAAGCTCCTCCTGCCACCCGCTTTGTGGATGAAAGGGAGTACGATACGGTACTCCGGATGCTTGAAGATTTCGATATTTCAGATGGTTTTTATCAGGAATTAGTGCCTTCAGACGATTGGTTACCGGATTTTGAGAGGGAAAACCCCTTCTCATCGGAACTATCCGTCCCAATATGGCACTGGAAAACCGGATTTATCACATAAACTGCGGGGCGCATTTTACAAACCCACTCGAATAAAGATATACTAAAGGCAAGCAAACCATCCTCTGTGGTTCCATTTAGGAGGCACCATGCGCTTTCCTGCCGATACACGCCGTCTTACCGGTGTTGTCGTTCCCGTATCTGCCCTGCGTGGCGCGCGAAGCCTCGGTGTCGGCGAATTCCTCGACTTGATAGAGTTGGCGGATTTTTGTGAGCGTTCCCATATCAGTTTGATCCAGCTCTTGCCAGTAAACGATTCAGGTTTTCAGAGTTCGCCCTACAGTGCCCTAAGCGCCTTCGCCCTGCACCCCTTGTACCTTCGGCTGGAAGAAGTGGATGGTGCAGGGTCTTTCAAAAAGGACCTGGAAGCCATAAGGAAGCGTTTCGAGAACGATTCACGCTTCACTTTCGGAGAGATTTTAAAAGCCAAACTGGAAGTTTTAACCAAGATATATGATAAATCCGCGCCTTCCATTCTGGATCAGTCCCAGCCAGGTGGTTCTTTGGGTGCCTGGATTAGTGCCAATCCTTGGGTTATCGAATATGCAGTGTACCGGAGGCTGAAAGAAATCCAGGGTGGCGCCCATTGGAAGGAATGGAATAGCCATTCCACCATCGACGAATCGGAGATCAAAACCTTGTGGGATTCGCCCAAGTTCAAAAAAGAGCACCTGTACTGGGTTTGGCTACAACGCGAACTGGACAAGCAATTCCTGCAAGCCGCCACTGCCCTTTCCAAAAGGGATATCGTGCTGAAAGGGGATTTGCCCATCCTGATGAACGAGGATTCCTGCGACGTATGGGCACACCCGGAATATTTCAGGCGGGAACTGGCCGCAGGAGCCCCCCCAGACATGTTCAGTCCTCTTGGGCAGAACTGGCAATTCCCCATTTACGATTGGGATAACCTTGCCAAGGATGACTACAGTTGGTGGCGTGACAGGCTCGCCTTGGCTGATCGTTATTATTCTGCTTACCGGATAGACCATGTCTTGGGATTTTTCAGGATTTGGGCCGCCTCCAGGCGGGACCGGAGCGCGGTTCTCGGTCGTTTCATACCCGCCCTTTCAATCGACAGGGCTGAACTGGAAGAGTGCGGGTTTAGCCTCGAACGGATTCGCTGGCTTTCCCAACCCCACATAACGACCCAAGCCGTGGTCAATTCGCTCAAGAACACCGGTGACGACAAACAGGCAACGGCAGAGAAGGTTTTTAGCCTTGCGCTGGATAGGGTCAAGAACGAGGAACTGTGGCTTTTCAAGCCGACCATTCGGGGAGAGATGGATATAGAGGAGTTGGACTTGCACCCCGCAGCCAGCGCCTACCTGGGGTCGGCCTGGCGTGATCGCGCCTTGCTGGAGTATGAAAAGGCCCATTTTGTTCCTGCCTGGGCTTTTTGGGACAGCCTTTCATTCTCCACCCTGTCGGATGATGAAAAAAGACGCTTCGAAGCCTTGGCCAACAGGAAAAAGGCAGCTTCGGAGGCGATATGGGAAGAGCAGGGTACAAAGCTGCTATCCGTCCTGAGCAAGGCTACACCCATGCTGGCCTGCGCCGAGGATCTGGGGGCCGTACCCAATTGCGTTCCCAGAACCCTGGAGAAACTTGGAGTCCTTGGTCTGAGGGTTATCCGGTGGGCACGCCGTTGGGGAGAGGCGGGAGAGCCCTATGTCCCGGTGGAATCCTACCCGGAACTGTCTGTGTGCACCCCCTCGGTACACGATAGTTCCACCTTGCGCGAATGGTGGGAGCGCGAGGCGAATCGCGATGCATTCCGTTCATCTTTTGGCGCCCAGAATCTTAATAATGACTATGGACCTGAGACGGCGCGTTCCTTGTTGGGAATCGCCGCACGGGCATCTTCCAGATTATGCGTTTTCCAGATTCAAGACCTCCTCCACCTGTCATCCCGCTATTATGCGATGGATCCCGCGAGCGAGCGGGTTAACGTGCCGGGCAGCGTCAACAATTTCAACTGGACCTACCGCCTGCCGGTCCGCCTAAGCGATTTGGCCAAGGATGACGATCTATTGTCATCGATAGCGACGATAGCCGATTCCAGGCATTCGCATTCCCTTCATTGATCGAGAAAAAGGATGAACACGATGATGCTTGCATTGAAACTTGAGATTCTTGAAAAGCCGCTCGATACGCTGGAAACGGTACCCGTAGGCCCCCTGGCATCGTTAAGGACGGCTACGATGGAATTCCACGTATGCCGCGCGGCTCGGGACGAACACGGATTCGATGATATGCTTTTTGCCCTGAGGGGCAATGTCATTTTTGCGAACTTTCACGCAGCCCGCGTCTTCGCCCAAAAACTGAACACCAAAGTCAACCCTCTGGTCCATCCGGAAAGGTATGTAAAGGCAGGCAAGCTGAATGCGATGGGCTTGATCGACGAGATCCTGCATTATGTCGCCGCTCTTTATCGCGAACGTGTCTCACCTTCGGCCTTCACCTCACTTCTTGATACCTTCGAGAAGAAATTGGGCGTCCGAAAAACAGAGACCTTGCTGCACGCCTTCGTCGACCGCTTCCCGCCTTCGGCTGTGTATTCAGGTAAAATGAGTGTGGAAGAATATCTAAAAGGCAACGAAGGCGGAGAATCCAACCGCTCCCTCGCCATCGAAGAACTGATGATGCTGGCCCTCGCCAACGCGAATCCGGCATTCGGACCTTTCAAAAGGCTCTTCGATGACTCGGAACTTGCCGTGGCGAGTTGCTATCTCGAAGCAGTCGAACTCATGCAGGAACACTTCACCAAGCTGCCGGGGTTTGGGCCGGACACACAGAATTTATGGGATATGCTTCGCAGCCCTGCGATCGCCGAACCCTATTCATTGAATGGGCAGCTCGAATTCCTGCGTAAACGCTGGGGACTGCTGATAGGCGAATACCTGATCAGGCTCCTTTCCAGCATGGATATGGTGAAGGAAGAGGAGAAACCTGTTTTCTCCGGCCCCGGCCCCACCCGCGCATACGTGTACAGTGAATTGGAACACGAATACGAACGGTTTTCCCCGGACAAGGACTGGATGCCCCGGGTGGTACTGATGGCAAAAAGTACCCTTGTCTGGCTTTCCCAATTAACACGGAAATATGAGCGTACCATAGACCGTTTGGATCTGGTGCCCGACGAGGAACTGGACGAAATGGCTCAACGGGGTTTCACCGGGCTCTGGCTGATAGGGCTGTGGGAACGAAGCTGGGCCAGCAAGGAAATCAAAAGGCGTAGCGGTAATCCCGAGGCGGCGGCCAGCGCATACAGCCTGAACGATTACGACATAGCCAACGAACTCGGCTCCTGGCAGGGTATGGAAAACCTGAAAATGCGTTGCGCCTGGCGTGGCATCCGGCTGGGATCGGATATGGTACCGAACCATACCGGTATAGACTCCCGCTGGGTCTTCGAGCACCCAGAACGCTTCTTGCAGACCAGGCAATCGCCTTTCCCCGGATATACCTTCAACGGAGACAACTTGAGTTCAAGGCCCGGCGTAGGCATCTACCTGGAAGACCATTACTGGGACAAGAGTGACGCTGCAGTTGTTTTCAAGCGGGTCGATTTTTCCAGCGGTGATACTCGTTACATCTTCCACGGCAACGACGGCACCTCCATGCCCTGGAACGATACTGCCCAGATCGATTTTTTAAACCCGGCTGCCCGCGAGGCGGTCATCGCCACCATCGTCGGTGTCTGCAAGCAGTTCCCCATAGTACGCTTCGACGCAGCAATGACCTTGGCTAAAAAACATATACAACGCCTGTGGTACCCGGAACCTGGCCACGGCGGCGATATAGCAGGAAGGGCCGAGCACGCCCTGTCGCGGGAAGCCTTCGATAAACGCATGCCGAACGAATTCTGGCGCGAAGTTGTTGATCGTTGCGCGGCAGAAGCACCCGATACACTACTCCTTGCCGAGGCTTTCTGGATGATGGAGGGGTATTTTGTCCGTACCCTCGGAATGCACCGGGTTTATAATTCGGCCTTCATGAATATGCTCAAGAACGAGGAAAACGCGAAATACCGGGCAACCATCAAGAATACCCTGGAATTCGATCCTGAAATCCTGAAGCGTTTTGTGAATTTCATGAACAACCCCGACGAAGATACGGCAGTGGCCCAGTTCGGTAAGGGCGACAAGTATTTCGGTGTTTGTACGCTAATGTCCACCATGCCAGGCTTGCCAATGTTCGGGCACGGCCAACTTGAGGGTTTCGAAGAACGGTACGGTATGGAGTATCGCAGGGCTTACAAGGACGAGATTCCCGATTATCAACTTATGGAAAGGCACGAGCGGGAGATCTTCCCCTTGCTCAAGAAGCGGAGGCTCTTTTCCGGGAGCGCGGATTTTTCACTGTACGATTTCTTTGTCCATGGCGGCGTCGTGAACGAAAACATCTTCGCCTATTCCAACCGCCTGGGCGATGAGCGGGTATTGGTCCTGTACAACAACAATTTCGAACGCGGATCGGGCTGGATACGGACATCCGCACCGGTCGCCGTCAAGGGAAAGGACGGCGAAAAAAAGATGGTCGTCAAATCCCTCTCAAACGCCTTGGGACTTTCTTCCAATGAGAAAAACTTTACGCTCTTCCGTGAACAGCGATCCAATCTCTGGTATATCCGCTCCAGCAGCCAGCTGGCCGAACAAGGTATCTTTGTATCCATAGACGGGTACGCCAGCCAGATATTTATGGACCTCCACGAAATCGAGGATAGCGAAACCGGACGTTGGTACCGGCTTTGTGATGAATTGGGCGGCAGAGGTGTCCCGGATCTCCAGTCTGCTTTCCAGGACCTCTTCCTGAGAGACCTGTACGCCGCCTATCTGGACCTTGCCACACCCGCGTATTTTACTGCCGTTTCCGAAATGGTCGCGGCGGCTACTGGGGAGCTGAAGGAAGCTGCAGAAATTGCAGGCAAAGGCAAAAAAAGCTCGGGGACTGCGGTACCGAGTCCCAAACCAGCTGCGGTTATCGATGGTTTCAAGGATAGGGTCATACGTTTCGCGACCATCGCGGAGGAGTACCTTGACGGAGCCTCAGGCCGATACGAAGCCTTCGAAAAGAGCCTTCCTGCCGGCGAGATGGTAGCTGAGGTCATTTGGGAAGAATTCTCGCTTTCCCTGCAGAGACTGGTAAAGCTTGCGGAGTACGGCACCACCCCTCCGGCAAGCCTTTCCGAAACAAGCCAGGCTCTTGTGGCACGGGCCGCTGCCGTGTTCACCCAGCGCCCGGAAACGGTTTCTTTCCTGGCCGGATACCTTACGCTCGCCCTGCTGCGCGGAATAGTCGGGGAGGCCTCCAATGGAGAAGACGCACAACGCCTTATTGACCATTGGTGCATCGACCGGAAACTGCGCGAGACGTACCAGAACATCGGGGTTGGTGCGGATGAGGCGTACCGCATTGTAAATCTGATGAAACTTGTGCTGAGCAGGACAGCCCCGAAAGCCGGGACTGAACCCATAAAACCGGCCAAAAAAACCGGCAAGCCCGAATCAATACCGGATACTCCCAATGCAAGGGCCGTAACGCCCCTGCTCAAACTGGTCCGCAGCGCGTTTACCTCCAACGATGTGCGATCCTTTATGGGTGTAAACGTATTCGAGGGCGTCGAATGGTTCAACAAAGAACGTTTCGACGAAGCCCTCATGTATGCGGGTTTCGCCGCAGCCATTGAGACGGAAGATGCGGTCTCAACGATACGAAAGGTCCCTCTCAAAATGGACTTGAACAAGAAATCGAAGACCGAAGGTGTCGAAGGTAAAGAAAAGGCCTTGCAGACTCCAAAACTGGATACCACCCGGTGGATAAAACGTCTCGAGACTGTTGCCCGTGCGCTAAGTCTTGCGGAAGATGCGGAAGCACATTCGGGCTATAGGGTCGATGTGTTCCTGGTCGCCTTCGAAAAGGAACTTGCCGAGTCCACTCCGGAAAGGACGGGAACGACAAAAATCTCCAAGGTTTGATAGGTTCGGCGCGTCAGCAGTACAATCCGCCAGTCCGCAGTGGACTTGCTCACGCGCCGCAACTATCTTGTGTATATGGACCCAGTTACGGCTACCCTTCTGGAAGGTGGATTCCCTGTCCGCCTGACATCCTTCAGTGCTGTCGATAGGTATTGTGGCATCAAACCCGCTCCTTTCCATTGGGCAGAAACACAGGCGGACCTGACAGACCTGACCAGACTCTTTGGTGAGCTGCGCTTTCCGGGCCCTGCCCTTGCAGATGCGGCAATTGAACGCGAAGCCTCCCAACACGGCCGGTCTGTCTGGTACTTCCGCTGCCTGGAACCGGGCATGCCCCCGGTGTCACCAAGCTTTAGCGTCCTCGCTTTTGCCTGGAACCCCTCAAGAAAAGCTTATCTTGACAGTGAAGACCGCTACGGTCTGCTCCGTCGCCTGCGTGACGGCAAACGGACTGCCATGGAAGAAGGTCGCGAGCCCGTGGTGGAAACTGCCGGGGAACGTGACGCCTGGTTTGACGCGATGGAAATAGCCGACGGCGCGACCGCCTGGCGGGCGGCAGCCGATGCGGCAATCATTGTTTCCCGCTACCGTGGCGCTGCCCCCGAAAATCAGGAAGCCCTTGTTTTGGATGCCCTCGTGGCACGCCTGGCACTATTACCAGAGGGTCCCCTTCTTTGCCCGGAAGAACAGCGTATAGCACTTTCCATGCTCATGACTTCCCGCAGGACTGAATTGGGTCTGGACTTGCTTTTGCGGACAGGATTCATCCATGCCCATTGGCCGGATCTGGCGGCCATGAACGAGGTGGACCATTCCAAGGAGTTTCACCCCGAAGGAAATGCCTGGGCGCACACACTGGAAACCTTTCGATACCGGAAAATTCTGGATCTGAACCTTTCGTTGGGCCTTCTGCTCCACGATACGGGGAAAGCACAAGCCGAATCGTCTGGCGGGAGGCGCTTCGATGGCCATGCCGAGCTGGGAGCCTGGACCGCCCGACGCTTCCTGAACAACCTTGGCTACGATTCCGGCACGGTTGCGGACGTGGATTTCCTGGTAAGGAACCACATGCTCCCCGCAGCCCTCCCCCGACTGCCATTGACGAGAACGCAGACAGCCCTGGAGTCGCCCTTGTTTCCACTCTTGCTGGAATTGTACCGCTGCGACGAGTCCTCATCGTTCAAGGGACAAAACGGCTTTTATGACAGTTGCGCTGCGTACCGCGCCTATTTGCGGAATGTAAGGAACCCCTATCGTTCGGGGGACGGCAAAAAACTGATGCGGCGCCTTTTCGAATCCCGCTGAATTTGTCCAATGCCCCAAATCAGCAACAACCGGCGATGACGGCTTCCAGGACATCCAGCCGGGCAGCGATGGTTGCGACAGGTTCGACTTCCAGTCCCAGCGACGAAAGGGCTTGGGGGATTTTAGGTGTCTGGCCCGTTACGCTTTCAACCAGTGCCGCATACTTTGCAGGATGGCCCGTGGAGATGACAACCACATGGCCTCCCTCCAGATCGCTGGCAAGGGCCCTCTCGGCGGCCGCATAACCAACCGCGCCATGGGGATCCAGCAAAACTCCGTGGGTCTTCCACGCCCGGACCATCGCGGCCTTGGTAGCCTTGTCGTCCACCGTTTCAGGAAATACCATGTTACGCATCACAGAGGGCGCCTCGGAATAAAAACTTGCCAGCCGTTCGTAATTGGAGGGATTTCCCACGTCCATGGAAGAGGAAACAGTGGTGATCGGGGGACGTGGAGAAAATGCCTTTCCCCTCAGATAATCGCCGAACGCGTCGTTCGAATTCATGGCGGCTATGAATCCATTTACGGGCATGCCGAATTTCCAGGCGTACAAACCCGCGATCAGATTACCGAAATTGCCGGACGGAACACTGAAGAACAGGTCGCCACTCACCTCGCGCTTAAGCTTGATGAACGCGAACAGAAAGTAGAAGGATTGGGGCAACAACCTGCCTATATTGATGGCGTTGGCGCTGGTAAGCCCGTAACGAAGCGCGAAAGGCCTATCCTCAAAAGCCTCAAGAATCAGCCGCTGGCAATCGTCGAAGGTTCCCTCAATCTGGATGGGGAGTATATTTCCGCCGTTTTGTATGAAGGTGGAAGGGTCCAAGCCCCGCACGTGGCCCTTGGGGTAGAGGATGACCGTGGTAATGCCCTTTCGTCCGGCAAACGCGTGTGCGACACTCGTTCCGGTATCTCCCGTGCTTGCCGTCAGCGCCATCGCACGGCCTCCGCCTTTGAGAAGTTCTTCCATCACCGCTGCCAGAAAGGCAATGCCGAAATCCTTGAAAACCCCCGTGGGGCCGTTATGCAGTTCCAGCAAGGAAAGCCGGTCGTCCAGGCGGTGCAGTACCGGCTCGAAGGCAAAGGCACTTTCCGCTACCCGGGAAGCTGACATGGGGTTGAGCTCGCCCTCCAGCAAGGGTGACATGGCGGTGGCGACCAAATCCGGATAACTGGTCGTCTCGTCCATATACAGGAAAAATTGTCGAAGGTCCACCGGAGCGACCGGTACGTACAGGCCGCCATCAAGAGGCAGACATTGAAGGACAGCGTCCTTGAAGGAGACGGTGGAATCAGGAG
>Ga0172379_10003527_pt1 | contig 24716 bp, 29 predicted proteins | sample GrowelOW334metaG_FD_119756 | JGI IMG/M metagenome (GOLD analysis project Ga0172379, IMG submission 119756) | Groundwater microbial communities from an aquifer near a municipal landfill in Southern Ontario, Canada - Groundwater well OW334 metaG | ecosystem: Environmental > Aquatic > Deep...
AGCGCGCGCGCCGTGATGACGGTCATCGCGTAGTCTATGTACGACTGCCGCATCTCGGAAACGATCGGCTGGTCTATGACGTTTGCTGCCACAGGTATCACTTCTTCCGCGCTGTCTGCTTTGCGTGCCATACAAGATATTTAAAAATTTAAATATTCAAACATTAAAACGGCAGTATCGTCTGCTCAGATTGCTTCACAGCCGGCGCGGCAGGCGGCGCAGTGTCTATGATCTCTATGTGTGCAGGCACGTCGGCACTCGTGACGCCAGCTGCCGCGCCGGCGAGACCCGTCGTGTCAGTGCCGTCTGTCGTGATGACAGGACTCTCTGCTCCGGTACTAGCAGCGAAGGAGCTTCCTCGTATTGCAAACGTGCCTGCGGCGTAGTTACCGACGAGCCACACGAGTGCGATAAGCACGCTCGTAAACGCAGCGACGCCGAAAGCTACCTGTCGGCGGATGTGGTGTGGCTTCCCCTTCACGTGCTCAATGTGGTCAAGAATAGTTTTCATAGGCTAGGGTGTAAGTACCAGTATACTCCCGTCGCGGCCGACAAGGTCTTTCTTCTTCAGAGTAAGCTTCTCCACTTTCTCGCTCCCGCTTCCCGCGTCCTTGAGGAAAGTCTCAAGTGACTTCGGCGAGCCGATACCACTCCAATGCATCGGGACGATGATCTTCGGCTCAAGCGACACCGCGAGCGCGTGCGCCTCTGCCGGCGAGAGGACGCCGTCGCCCCCTATCGGCACGAAGAGCACGTCTATCTCGTCTATGCCCTCTCGCGCTTCCTTAGAGAGCTCTGCGTCGGCAAGCGCGCCCAAGTGCACGAGCGTCATGTCCTCAAGCTCTACACTATATATAGTATTGACCGCCTCGGTCTGACCCTTCGCAAGACCATACTTACTCTTGGACAAGAATCCTTGGACCACAACACCCTGCCGCTCGTACTCGCCCGGACCGGTGACGGCAAACGGGACTTTGTCGCCATACGTTACCTCGTCCACTCCGTTCATATCTGGGTGGTTGCGCGAGACCAGTGCGATGTCTGCACCGAAGCGGACCGAAGGGAGTGTCGCGCCCTTACTGATAGGATCAAAGACGAGCGTGAGGTCGCCGAGGGTCACCTTGAAGCACTGTCCGCCGTGGTGGGTTATGACCATATGCTTCTATTCTAGCATTTTCCGGCGCTCTTTGCTATAGTTTCCCTATCGCGTGCAGGCTAAGATACCCGAAAGGATATCCGCCCGACGCTCCGAGAAACGGAGTGTCTAGGGAGAAGTATGGGCCGGCTAACCCTCAGCGCCGCAAGGCGCGAGTACCGACTCTGAAAATCCGCACCGCTTATATATATGTCAGAAGAGAAGAAGGCTGCCGCTCCGGTAGCGACCATACACCTCACCGAAGGCCACCCGATGGCGGGCCTTGTTGACGCTATACCGACTCCGCCGAAGGCCGGCGATCTCGTGGAGGGCTCAATCATCGCTATCAATCGCGGCCGCGTGTACATAGATCTGCCGCCGTTCGGTACCGGCCTCATCTATGGTCGCGAGTACCTCAACGCCGCAGATGTGCTCCGTAAGGCGAACTCTGGCGACATCATCAGCGCGAAGGTCGTAGACCCGTCCGGTCGCGACGGCTACATAGAGCTCTCGCTCAAGGAGGCCCGCCAGGCAGCTATCTGGGGCGAAGCAGAGACGGCTATCCTCGCGCAGACGCCGTACTCTCTCGTCGTGGAAGAGGCGAACAAGGGAGGACTCATACTCTCGTGGCAAGGCATACAGGGCTTCCTGCCAGCCTCACAGCTCACCGGCGAGCACTACCCGCGCGTGCCGGAGGGTGACAAGGACAAGATTCTTGGCGAACTTATGCGGCTGGTCGGCCACCCGCTCTCGGTGCGCATCATTACTGCGGACGCTAAGGAGGGTAAGCTCATCTTCTCGGAGCGCATGGGCAACGAGACTGAGGAGAAAGCGTCGCTTATTGATAAGTACCATGTCGGCGACGCCGTTGAGGGCGAAGTCACGGGCATCGTGGACTTCGGCGTCTTCGTGAAGCTGGAGCAGGGTCTTGAGGGTCTCGTGCACATCAGCGAGCTTGATTGGGGTCTTGTGGAAGACCCACACACGCTCTTCGCTGTGGGTGACAAGGTGCGCGTGAAGGTCATTGAGATCAAGGACGGTAAAGTGTCACTCTCTATCAAGGCACTCAAGGAGAACCCGTGGCACTCGGCGGCGACCCGCTACACCAAGGGCATGGAAGTCCCTGGGGTCGTCATCAAGTACAACAAGCACGGCGCGCTCGCATCTATTGAGGAGGGTGTCGCCGGTCTTGTGCACGTCAGCGAGTTTGAATCGCCAGCACAGCTGCGCGAGACACTTGAACTCGGTAAGACCTATCCCTTCACCATCGCGCTCTTTGAGCCGAAGGATCAGCGGATGACGCTCACGTACGCGGGCAAGAAGAAGTAACCGCGACAGCACGAAAGCAAAAGCACTACCATACTGGTAGTGCTTTTGCTTTCGCCCACGACGCCGCGGGGTGTTTGCTATACTCACCAGATGAAGCAAATCGTCGTTATTCACGGAGGAGACGTGTTCCCGACCTATGAGGAATATCTTGCGTACCTGAAAAATTTTAAAATAGAGAGCCTTGATTTTTTCAGGGGTAAGAAAGGTTGGAAGACAACTCTGCAAGAGACACTCGGTGACGAGTACGAGGTACTCCTCCCGCGTATGCCAAACGGTAGCAATGCGAAGTACCTAGAGTGGAAAATCTGGTTTGAGAAATTGATTCCCTTCTTGGAGGATGGAACGATACTCGTCGGACATTCTCTCGGTGCACTATTTCTCGCGAAGTATCTCGCCGAAGAAATATTCCCGAAAAAGATTACTGCAACATTTCTCGTCGCCGCTCCGTACGACACAGACGGCGATCGGCCCCTTACAGAATTCGTCCTCCCAGATTCGCTCAGGCGTTTTGAAGAGCAGGGTGGAAAGATTTTCCTGTACCAAAGCACTGATGACCCGCTCGTACAATTCTCAGAGCTCGCGAAGTATCAGCGGGCGCTGCCGCACGCACAGGTGCGCGCACTTGAAGGTCGCGGACACTTCCTAGACAAAGACCACCCGATCTTCCCCGAACTCGTCGCCGATATACAGAGCCTCTAGTTTTTGACAAGCACATACGGTGTGCTATTTTCTGGTCAGCAATGTCCCGCGCATCCCGCGCGTCTTGAAAAAGGAAATAACCATGATCATAATCCAAATCAACGTGGTACGCCCCTCGGAAACCCACGCCCAGAAGATGCGCGTCTGGGAAGCGCTCAAGGGCGCTTCCTACAACGCGCGACTGAAACTGACTGCGACGACCGGTGAATTCTTCGGCCACATAGGCGAAAGCCTACCGTATCTGCATGTTTACTTCACCGAGGATGAGCTGTCGAACTTCGCCGACGTTTTCGCCGACGCCGAACCATTGACGGTCTACAACGACTGCATGAATCGGCTATCCTTGCTCGGCATGAACGTCTTGGCTACCGGGGCTCTCGGCTTCCTCTCAGGGAAATGAAGATCCCTGACGCACCACACCAAAGCCTGCCCCAAGCAGGCTTTGAAATTTTTATCTCACTGACACTCACCCCCTGCAGAGTAAAATAAGTTCTTTAAGCTTCTCATGCATCCGGTCACTGAGTCGTAGTTGTTTTGGAGAAATACTGTCCATTTCAATATTGGTGCTTTGCGCCGGCAAAATATGTACGTTGCCACTCATCGGATTCTTTCCAAGCACTACCTTCATCCCCTCGTGCTCAAACCTCTTTACCAGTTCAACTACAGGGGTTGTATACCCCGGACATTCTTCTTCCGTGGCTCTCATCTTGTCGTATTCCTCGGCGACAATGCCGGTAAAAGGGAATTGTTCGGAGCTCGCTCTCAGCTCCATAGCCAACGTGATAACCTGTATTTTTCTTTTCTTTTTATCTCCCTCGATCGCGGCCCGCAGCTCCTCCCTCCACTCGTCTGCAGATTTTTCTGGCGTGCCTCCTTCGTTAAGCTCTGCAGTCAGAGCAGCAATTTCCTCCCTCCCCTCTCTCGCTGCTTTCCCTTCTTCGGCTCTCCTTGTGAGCTCCACCCTATCAAGCTCTCGTAGGGCCTGTAATTCAATCGTCCTTTCTGCGCTTATAGGTTTGGGGACGTTCTCTGACATAAGAGACATTAACGCGTGTTGGCGAACATCGTTGCAGCCTCAACACCTTCGGTAGCGAAGATGCGCACCGCTTCCGCAACTTTCTTCAAGACTTTCTTCACTGCCAATTCTTCAGCCGGCTTGAATTTGCCGATGACCATCTTGATGACTTTCTCCTCGCCGTGCACCTTCTTCGCCTGATTCTTCTTCCCTGCGGCGCTGATGCCGATACGGATACGTGCGAAGTCCTTAGTCTTCACTGCGCGCATGATGCTCTCCACGCCCTTGTGCCCGCCACTGCCGCGACCGAACACCATCTTGATAGTACCCAAGGGCAGATCAAGATCGTCGTGTATGACAAGGAGGTTCTTCGCCGCCTTCACACTCTTCACATATGCCGCAACCGCCTTCCCTGAAAGGTTCATCATGGTCTCCGGCAAAACCAGAGTTGCCTGCTCGCCGTCTACCGCGCCCTTCGCTACAAGCGCATTGGAAGTTTTATTAAAAACAAAGTCGTCAAAATCGTTGTTCTTCGCAACAAGTTCCACCGCACTGCGCCCCGCGTTGTGCCGCGTCTTCTCGTATTCTTTCCCCGGATTACCGAGGCCCACTATCACGAGTGCCATGCGAGAAATACTACCATGAAGCGAGAGAGGAGAAGCGGAATCACGAGCTGGCACAAATTCTCCTTGGAATGAGCTGCGTGCGTTGAGCAGGAGTGGCGGAATGGTTCATGCAAGGAGTTTTGGCATCCCTCTGCGGCTCTGCGCAATGCCAAAACATGAACGTGGAGCCTAGGAAACCGTCGGCAGGGACGGTTTCCGCTCCTGCGAAATGCATACAGATCATTCCACCACATAAAAATACTTGCGTGTAAAAAATGGACGCGTACAATGCTCGCATGCAAGACACTTGGAAGGGTCTCCTGAAGGATCTTTTCACACTCGCGTTCCTGATCGTGGTCGTGGTTATCCCGATCCGCATGTTCATAGTCTCTCCCTTCGTCGTGGACGGTGAATCTATGCATCCGACGTTTGAGAATCTAGATTACCTCATCATTGATGAGATCATTTATCGCTTCAAGTCGCCCGCGCGCGGCGACGTCGTCGTGTTCCGCTACCCTGGGAACCCGTCTATCTTCTACATCAAGCGCATCATCGGCCTCCCTGGCGAAACGGTCTCTATCAACCGCGGCGTCGTCACGATCCTCGGCACTGACGGGCAGAAAATCGCGCTCTCCGAGCCGTACATCGTGAACGAGGACGCGACGTATACGAAGAACGTATCGCTGAATGATGGCGAATATTTCGTCATGGGCGACAATCGCCCGAACTCCTCCGACAGCCGCGTCTGGGGCGTCCTCCCGCGCGCAAATATCACCGGTCGTGTAGACCTACGGCTGCTACCGGTGCGCGAGACTGGGTTCTTCCCCGGCTCGGCTCGCTACGACAGCGTGCTTGCTTCCACCACGACCGCAGTCACACCATGATGCGCGACACGATTCCGGCAGATGAACTTCTAAGCAAGGCGCATGCCATCGGTCAGTACTACGGATTCGCCCCGCTCTCCACGCTCACACAGAAAGCGCGCGGCGCTGCGCGCACGAAGGCCGAGCTGCCCGAATCACTTTCCAGTCTCCAGCTAGATCCAGTCGCCGTCTCTGTGGTGAGCTTCCTCAAGCAGTGTCAGAACATAGAGCACGTGCCCTCTCCGCGTCAGCCGCTCTTCGTGTGGCACACGAACATCGCCGCGGGTCGTCCTGCACAGAAGAAGGCGACGATACAATTCCACGCGCTTGGCGCAGACCGCGCGCTCGCCGATGCGGCGGTCATACGCGCCATCATCGCGCTTGTGCGCGACATCTTCCACGAAGAACCGCTTGTCCGTATCAACTCCATGGGCGACAAGGAGACCCGCGCGCGCTACGCGCGCGAGCTGGGCACGTTCTTCAAGAAGCGCGGGAGCAGTATGCCGGAAGAGTGTGTAGAACGCGCACGGAGTGATGCCTTCGGGGCGGCTGAGCTCGCTATCGCGCGAGAGTGCGGCGAAGAGCTCCCTGCGCCGACCGAGCATCTCTCCGACGCGAGCCGCAAGCGTTTTGAAGATCTGCTTGAGTACCTAGAAATGACCGACACGCCGTACGAACTCGCGCGCAACCTGATAAGCCGCGGCAATGTCTGGAACGATACCTGTTTTGAGATCGTCGCCGGCGGACGACGCGTCGCGTGGGGCAGCCGCTACGGCGACCTCACGAAGCACTTCTTCCCTTCCTCACCCGTAAGCGCGACCTGCGCCGTGTTCCAGATAGCGAGTGAAGGCGGCGTGGTGAAGAAAATCCCGCAGACGCGCTTGCGTTTCCATTTCGTACACATCGGCGACGAAGCTAAGCGCATCTCCATACGACTCGCTGAAGATTTCAAGAAAGCGCGCGTGCCGCTCGTCCAGCATATTGGCGTAGAATCGCTCACCGAACAGCTCCGGCTCGCCGAACAGAACACGAGCCCCTACCTGCTCATCATGGGCCGCAAAGAGGCACTGGAGGGCTCGGCCATACTCCGTAACCGCGCGACCCAAGTAGAAACCACGCTCCCGCTTGAAGGTCTCATAGACCGCCTGAAGGCTGTTGCCTAAGCGCCGAGCACAGAGAGTAGACAATACGAGCCTCGTTGTGTTAGGATGCACGCATTATGACAGAAACCAGAGCAGGCGCGCGCGTAGAAGTACGCCGCGGTAAGAACGAAAGCACAACGGCGCTCATCCGCCGTTTTACTCGCCGTGTCCAAGGGCTCGGTCTCGTCCGCGAGGTCCGCAACGGCCGCTACTGGGAGCGCCCTATGAGTAAGAACGTGGAGCGCAAGCGCGCCATTATCTCCAAGGTTCGCCGCGAGAACTACAACGAGCAGGTGAAGCTCGGCAAGATAGATCCGGCTGCTAAGAAGACGCGCAAGCGTTAAAAGCGAATGGGAGGAGTAGCAATACACAACTTCACGCGGCGCTCTGTGCCGCGTTTCGCATATACCGCCGTAGCAGCGAAGGTGTTACCTCGCTGGGAAGTGTCGCTCGCCTTTGTCGGCCCCGCGAAAGCGCGTGCCCTCAACGAGGAGCTTCGCGGTAAGGACTACGTCCCGAACGTGCTCTCGTATGTCGCTGGTGAGAGAAACGGCGAAATCATAATCTGTCTCGCTGAAGCAGCGCGACAAGCACCTGCACATGGCATGAGCGAACGCGAGTTCGTCCTGTATCTGTTTATCCACGGATTGCTGCATTTGAAGGGATGGGCGCATGGCGGTACTATGGAGCGATGCGAACGAACACTCATGGCGCAATTCTCAAAACCCCGCGCTCGCACCTCCTCTCATGGCGCGACGCATAGCGACGGGGATAGACGTCGGCACGTACCAAGTAAAGGTCGTCGTCGTTGAGGAACTGGCCGACTCGCACGGCGTGCGACAACTGCGCATCATCGGCACCGGATTGGCCGAATCAAAAGGTCTACGGCACGGCTATATCGTGAACCGAGAAGAGGTCTCGGCGAGTATCCGCGAAGCGAAGCGGCAAGCGGAATCTATCGCACGCGTACAGGTGCGCTCGGCGTTCCTCGCGGTGGGTGGTATCTCGCTTGACGAGGCTCGCGCTACCGGCTCTGCTATCATCTCCCGCGCCGACCAAGAGATAACCTCGCTTGATACCGACAAGGCCGCGAAGACCGCGCGGGAAGCGGCGGCCCCTGGCTTCCTCAACCGCCACGTGCTCCACAGTATCCCGCTTGAGTACCGCATAGATGGTCAGAAGGTGCTCGGCGACCCTATCGGTATGAAGGGCGTCCGTCTTGAGATTGATTACCTCTTCATTACCTGTCTCGCCCAACACGAAGAGATGCTGGTGAAGTCGGTTGAAGACGCTGGCATAGAGATTGTAGACCAGATGGCGTCGCCTCTCGCCGGCTCGTATGTGCTCCTCACGGGAGAACAGAAGATGAAAGGCTGCGTGCTCGCAAATATTGGCGCAGAGACGGTCTCTATAGTCGTCTACGACGAGGGTATCCCTGTCTCGGTGAAAGTGTTCCCTATGGGCTCAAGCCACATCACCGACGACATCGCACTCGGCTTCCGCATCTCGCTTGAAGAAGCGGAGCGTGTGAAGCTCGGCCGCCTCTCCGGTCAGATGTATCCGCGCAAGAAGATAGACGACCTCGTCGGTAGCCGCCTGCTCGCGATGTTCACCCTCATAGACAAGCACCTCCGCTCGCTCGGTCGTCGCGGCCCCCTGCCTGCCGGCATTATCATCTCCGGCGGCGGTGCAGGCATCGGCAACATCAGCGACGTTGCACGCGGCTCGCTCAAACTCCCAGCACGCCTCGCCGAGTTCCGCCTCTCCTCCGACACCAAGATACGCGACGCGACGTGGGCTGTCTCCTACGGGCTCGCGCTCTGGGGGCTTACTGGCGACACGAGCGCACCGAAAAAAAGCTTCGGTGCATTCTTTGATCGTTTTCTCCAGCAATTCTTGCCGTAACGCTCGGCGGAGCGGAGTTTCCGCCTACAAACAACATTTCGTATTCGTGAATTGTCAATATTTGCATATTACACGGGTCTGCTAGAATACCCGCACTACCTATGTCCAAGCGCGTTGAACCGGAGATTGAGACATTTGCACGAATCCGTGTTGTTGGCGTCGGCGGTTCTGGCAAGAACGCCATCAACCACATGATTGAGTCCAAGGTGCGCGGCGTGGAGTTCGTCGCTATCAACTCCGACGCACAGGACCTTCACCGCTCCCTCGCGAAGCGCAAGATCCATATCGGCAAGAACCTCACTCGCGGCCTCGGCACGGGCATGAACCCTGAGCTCGGCAAGCGTGCGGCTGAAGAGACGCGTCAAGAGATCCAAGAGGCACTCTCTGGGTCTGACATGGTGTTCATCACGTGCGGTATGGGCGGCGGCACAGGCACGGGTGCATCTGCGGTCGTCGCTAAGATCGCGAAGGAAGTCGGCGCGCTCGTCATCGCTATCGTCACCAAGCCGTTCTCCTTTGAAGGCGCACAGCGCAAGGACATCGCTGAACGCGGTCTCGCCGATCTCAAGAAAGAGGTGGACGCATTTATCGTGATACCGAACGACAAGCTCCTCGCGGTCGTAGACATGAACACTTCGGCAAAGAGCGCCTTCGCTATGTGCGACGAGATACTGCGACAGGCAGTGGAGGGCGTGTCTGACATCATCACCACCCCTGGAGACATCAATACCGACTTCAACGACATCAAGGCGATCATGGAAGGCGCCGGCCCAGCGCTCATGGGTATCGGTATCGCCGACGGTGACGACCGCGCCTCTACTGCCGCGAAGCAGGCCGTCAATTCACCGCTCTTGGACGTCTCTATCGGTGGCGCGAAGGGTATCCTCTTCGTGGTGGCAAGCAACGACGACCTCGGTATCATGGAGGTGCAGGAGGCTGCAAAGGTCATCAACGAGTCGGTGGACAAGAGCGCGAAGATTATCTTCGGCATGATGAAGGACGAGAAGCTCAAGAAGGGGCAGGTGCGCATCATCGTCATCGCGACTGGCTTCCCAGAGAGCGCCGCGCACGCCTCACACGCAGGCCCTGAGCGCTCCCTCTTCGCGATGCCGACCGAGCGACGCGAGGAAGAGCGCGGCCGTATTTACCATGAAGTATTGAGACGCGACGAACCGAAAAAAGAAGAAAAAGAGGAAGTGAAGAGCAAAGACAAGAAAGAGGAGAAAGAGGCGCCGGTCATCGCCCTTGAGAAGGAGGACCCTATCGTGACTGCCGTCCCGCACAAGCGCGACGAAGTTATCCCCGCTCCTGAGGACGACGAGGCGTGGGGCGCGATCCCGACCTTCCTCCGCAGACACAAGAAATAGGAACGGTATAGAGTATTTAGTATGAAGTAAATGCGGCGCCAAAGGCGCCGCATTCGTTTCCCTTGCATACTGCATACTACATACTGCATACTGTTCTCATGTACGACACTATCATTATCGGCGGCGGGCCGGCTGGGGTTGCGGCTGGCATCTACGCAGCACGCAAGCACCTGAACTCTGTCCTCATAGCCGAAGAGATCGGCGGGCAGTCTACCGTCTCAGAGGGTATTGAGAACTGGGTCGGTCATGCGGTCATCAGCGGTGCCGATCTCGCGAAGTCGTTCCGTGAACATTTGGAGGCGGTGAAGGGAGATAAGCTTGAGCTCGCGCTCGGCGAACGCGTTGTATCGCTTACCAAGACCGACGGTGGCTTCTCCGTGAAGACGAAAAGTGGTAAAGAATTCGCGGCGAAAGCGGTTCTTGTCGCCTCCGGCGCTGGGCGAAGGAAGCTCGTCGTCCCTGGTGCAGACACCTTTGAAAACAAGGGTGTCACCTACTGTGCCTCCTGCGACGGGCCGCTCTTCTCGGACATGGACGTCGCAGTTATCGGCGGCGGCAATGCCGGCTTTGAGACGGCACTCCAGCTCCTCGCGTACGCAAAGTCCGTCACGCTCATACACCGCCACAAGGAGTTCAAGGCTGATCCGGTCACCGTGGAGAAGGCGCGCGCTCACCCGAATATGCGCATCATCACACACGCCGAACCGACCGAGGTGAAGGGCGAGCAGTTCGTCACTGGCCTCGCCTATACCGACAAGGACACTGATGAAGTGAAAGAAATCCCCGTCTCCGGCATTTTTGTAGAAACAGGTGTCGTGCCAAATACAGAGTTCGTGAAGGGGCTGGTCGCCTTTGACGAAGTGGGCCGCATCGTCGCCGATCCGCGCACCCAGCGCACGAGCGTGGAAGGCATCTGGGCCGCGGGCGACTGCACAGACGAGCTGTATCACCAGAACAATATCGCCGCGGGCGACGGCACGAAAGCGATTGAAGATCTCTACCTCTGGATAAAGAAACAGTGAGCCGTAGAGCGTTTTAGTTTTCATATAATCATATAAAAAGAGGAACGCCGGAGAGACTAACGTCCCTCCGGCGTCTAGCGCCCAGACCGATACTGCCACACGACCGCGGCGCCAGTAAGCGCGATGACCGTCATGACGGTGTACACGGTAATCTCCGTCTGCGACATCGGCTTTTTGTCGCGCCTGTCGTCTATCGTGCGCGTATTGTGGACTACGAGCCACACCACGCCCACGAGCGGCTCTACCAGTTTCTGATAGAGGAACATGCCAAGCCAGACGCACCAGCCGCCAGGGTTTAGAAGGATCGTCATCCGCCAGCCCTGTCTAGCCGATTCGCACAGCAACAGCGTGCGCGTCGGTTCACTGAACTTGGTCAAATCGCTCAACAACCAGCCCGCGGATCCAGCTGCCGGCAGAGTGGCGAGCACCATCCCCGCGGCATACATGATGAACGCTTGAGCTGACAAAAGGCTGTCGCCCCAAGCAAACATCCCTATGGCGAAGATTGCGTCTATCACCGAGCCGTAGCACAGGGTGAAGCACGCGAGCCACGCCCGAAACCCCTTCCAGTACAACTTGCTGTATTTCATTTCGCCTTCCTCCTCGTTGGAGCTCCTTGTCGTAGCCAGATCGGCCGAAGTCAAAGAGCTGGGTTAAACTGCTGGGCAGCAGTATGCAGCCGATAGACTATCTTGTCAAATCAGTCCGTTGATACTTCTTGCGGTTCCGCAACCCTCGTAAACCCGTCGCTTTGCGCGACGGGTTTCGCTATTGTCTGTTGCGCGTATAGACGTAGTACGCCACGAGCACGAGGAGCGTCACGCTGCCGACAACTGCAATATCATTTTTCACCATTGCGAGGATCGTGTCGTACTGACTGCTGAAGAAATAGCCGGCGATGAGGAATTGGCCGATGCCGACCGTCACCCCGGCAATGTTGTACCCAAGAAACGACGCATATGGCACCTTGTAGACCCCAGCGAGGAAAGGCGTCACCCACGACGCCGGGCCGAGAAGTCGGGATAGGAAAATGGCTTTGGTTCCATGCGTCGCGAAGAAATCCATCCCCTTGCGATAGTTCGTGTGATTGAAGATCTTGTTGTGCTCCTTGAAGAAGGATGTGCCGTAGCGCTTCCCTATCCAGAAGCTGGAGCTGTCACCGAGCACGCCGCCGGCGACAAGCACCACAGCAACTATCCAGATATTGAGCACTCCCGCCCCTCCCAGAAGTGCAGCGGGGATGAAAAATACTTCCCCATATACGAAGAAGCCGACACCGATAAGCGTCTCAAAATACGAACCGAAAAATAGTACAAGATACGAGGTGAGAGCGTGCGCCCCAAAGAAAGCGCTTATCTGCCCCGCGATGCTCGCTACAGATTCCATAGCTGTATAAACGCATCATACACTTCCTCTACCGTGATCTCGTGCGTGAAGCCGTGTTCTGCAGAGAGAAACATCTGGATCACTCCCCTCCCGCGCGTTTTATCAATAGCGATATCGCGCGAGTCCCAAGGCATGTAGAAGTGCGGTCCGGGACCGAGGATCGTCACGCTCCGCGTATCGGCAAGGTGGGCCATATTCCGTGGCCCGCTGTCAGTACCGATGAAGTAGTCGCTCTGCCGCAAGACGAGGAGCAGCTGGAGCAGCGATATCTTCCCGACAAGCGAGTACGTCGGGAATCCCAAGTGCGACGCAATAGCTGCCGCCTCTTCCGCGTCATCATCTCCCCCGACGAAGATGAAACGCACCCCACCGAGGGCTTGTATCCGCCCAAGAAGCGCCACCCACTTGTCTCGTTCCCAGTGCTTCATCACCCACCCTGCGCCTGTGTGAATGATGATTTTCTTTTCCGATGTCTTGAGCTCCTCCAGAGAAGCGACAGACGCGAGATCGCTCTCCGTGCACTGGAACAGGTCGTCAAACGGGATATCCCGCATCTCCCCGCCGAGCATGTTGAAATTTAGTTCCCGCCACTGCATCGGCAGTCGGCGTAGGATCAGGCTCCACCACAAGTGCAGCGCATACCTGCTGTACTCGCGTAGACCAGTACGCACCACGCGTGCCGATATGCCCCGTATGTGCCGAAACGCATCGGTGCTGATGCGCATCACGAATATCGTGTCATACGCTGGGAATTGCTGCGCCGAACCACTGTCGTCTTCGTTGCGACGCCCGTAGAGCGATCTCGCGACATAGACTTTCCGCACCCCGCGTACCCGTTCCGCAAGCGATTTCAAGGGAGGCGAGACGAGCAAGTCCACCTCGTGACCCCCCTGACGCAAGATATAGTCGCGAACCGCCGGTAGCGAGGCTGCAAATTCCCCGATGAGGCACGTGTTGACGATGAGCGTCGCGTGCCCTGTTTCTCTCGGCTTCGTACGAAAGAGCCGCTCTACGCTAAGCGCAAGGAGAAGCGGTATTTCTTGATAAAGATTGAGGTACTCGTAATTTATCTTTTTGCCAGTCATGGACAGCGGTAGAAACGGAAGATAAGCTATACTACCACAATGTCCGAACCATTCTTCTCTATCGTCGTACCCGCCTACAACGAAGAGCGCCTCATCGGGAAAACGCTTGAGCACCTCACCTCGCTCGCCTACCCGAAGGACCGCTACGAAATTATCGTGGTGGAGAACGGCTCCACCGATGCTACCTTTGCCGCGGCGCAACAGTACGAATCGGAGTACTGCCACGTGTATCAGTCGGAGAAAGGTGTTTCAAAAGCGCGCAACTTCGGCATACGGAAATGTTCGGAGAATATGGAGTGGGCGATCCTCCTTGATGCCGACACCTTCCTTAAGGAAAATTTCCTGCGCGAAGTGGCTGCATACTTAGAAAAGCACCCTGAAGCAGGTTATGGGACGACCGAAGTGTTTCTTGACGATGAAACGCGCGCTGGGCGATTCTGGTCGTGGTATATCAATGTCACTGACAAGCTCATACGGATCATGCACCGCGCGCATATCGTGCGGAAAGACCTCTTGGCTAAGGTTACGTATGACGAGGGTCTTGTCGCGGGAGAAGATCTGCGCTTCTCGCGCGACCTCGCGAAATACGGCACATATTTTTTCATACCGACTGATCAGGCCATCACCTCAGCGCGACGGTTCAAGCAGAAGGGATACTTCAAGATGATCTTCATCAATATGCAGCTGGGATTGCCCAGGAGCATCATTAAACACATTGACTGGGAAACAATCCGCTAAGATACAGAAACGGCACCTCGGTGATGCTTATAAACTCTGGTGACCCCACGGGGACCGCGAGTACGCTTATCGACCCTTACAGGGTCAGTACACCTTGCGGATTTTCTGTTCGCTTCGCTCCATAAAATGCTCGCAAGGTCTTCGATTCCCCGACGCAGACGCCCCGCGTCAGCTTGGGGTCACAAAATGCAAAAACCGCCTTCGGAGCGGTTTTTGCATTTTGTGACCCCACGGGGAATCGAACCCCGATTTACGCCGTGAAAGGGCGCTGTCCTAGCCGTTAGACGATGGGGCCGTACCTAAAACTTATCATTTCCGCGCCGAAATGCTAGGATACCCAGCATTGGAGAGGTGGCAGAGTGGTCGAATGCACTGGTTTCGAAAACCAGCAGGGGCGAAAGCTCCTCGTGGGTTCAAATCCCACCCTCTCCGCAAGAATGTGATACATTCTTAATTATGCGCCGTTAGCTCAGCTGGTAGAGCATCTCATTGACGTTGAGAGGGTCGGGGATTCGAGTTCCTCACGGCGCACTACAAAAAATCTTGATTTTGTGCTATAATGTTTCTCAATGAAGCCGAAGCGTACCGCCACAAAAGACCCGCGAGGGAAGGTCTATATATACGGGAAACACGCGCTCATGGAGGCGCTCACGAACGCGCCGCATACTATTAAGAAGGTATTTCTTGCGCCTGAACTACGCGATGCCGAGCTCCATGCGCTCCTTGAGATGCGCAACATACCGGTAGCGAAGCTCACGGTAAGCGGCGGGCGCGAGCTCGTGGGGCGCGACGCGGTGCATCAAGGCGTCATCGCGATTATGGACCCCTCTGCCCTGCTCACGTCGCTCCACGACTTCCTGCTCACGCTTGATATGACGAAGAACCCTGCCATCGCCATCCTCGGCGAGGTGCAGGACCCGCACAACGTGGGTGCGATCATCCGCTCCGCGGCCGCCTTCGGTCTCGCGGGCGTGCTTATCCCAGAACATCATCAGGCGGGCATCACGGGCACAGTCGTGAAGACTTCTGCCGGCATGGCGTTCCGTATCCCGCTCATCTCGGTCGGCAATGTGAACAACTCGCTCAAACTCCTGAAAGAAAAAGGATTCTGGGTGTACGGACTCGCCATGCAGGGCTCTATGGCGCTTGGCGAAGAGAAGTTTGATGCGCCGAGCGCATTCATCATCGGCAACGAAGGCGCGGGCATACGCGAAAAGACGATTCAGGCATGCGACGTCACCCTCTCCATACCTATGCACCCGCGCACCGAGTCCTTGAATGCGGCAGTCTCCGCCGCAGTCGTCTTCTACGAGTGGTCGCGCAAGCATCCTGAAGCACTATGAAGTACGATCAGCACTTCACTACCCTCCCGTGGAGCGACTACGAGCTCCTTGATTCGGGAGAGAATATGAAGCTTGAGCGTTTCGGCGAGGTAGTGGTCGCCCGCCCAGAGACACAAGCCCTCTGGAAGAAACAGAAGCCTGAGCTATGGGACAGCGCACACGCCGTGTTCGCTTTCCGCGACAAGAAGGGTGCGTGGGACGTGCGTAAGCCCCTGCCCGAACCATGGACACTCTCGTGGGGCGACGCTCACTTCTCGGCTCTTCTCACCGGCTTCAAGCATACCGGCGTCTTCCCCGAACAAGCGCCGAACTGGGAATGGTCAAAAGAGCGCATCGGGAAAATGGAGAACCCGAAGATATTAAACCTGTTTGGCTACACCGGTATCGCCTCGGTCGTTGCCGCGCAGGCGGGGGCATTCGTCACCCACGTAGACGCTTCTAAGCAATCACTGGATTGGGCACACGACAATGCACGCCGCTCCGGCGTGGGCGAAGATCGCGTGCGCTGGGTGTTAGACGACGCGCTCGCCTTCGCGAAACGCGAGGCGCGGCGCGGAGTGAAGTACGACGGCATCATCTTAGACCCGCCGGCATTCGGCCGTGGAGCGAAGGGTGAGGTCTGGAAGATTGAAGAAGCACTTCCAGAATTGCTTTCAACACTACGCGAGACACTCTCGGAGAAAGCCGGTTCGTTCTTCCTGCTTAACGGCTACGCTGCTGGCTACGCGCCGCGCGCCTTCGCACAGGCGGTAGAGAGCACCTTTGGCGAGACCGAGGGAGAATGCGGGGAACTTTTTATACGAGAATCATCATCAGAACGCGTTATACCCGCCGGTATCTATGTACGCTTTGTGCGGTAAACTGTAGCTATGCCTCATCACCAACACACCGTCGTCCTCTACCACAGTAGCTGCCCCGACGGATTCGGCGCTGCCTATGCCGCATGGAAGAAGTTCGGCGACACAGCCGAGTACATCCCCGTGAAATACGGCGAGGACGTGCCCGAAGGGCTAGAAGGCCGCGATGTATACGTCGTAGACTTCTGCTACGAGCTGGAGGAGCAGCTTGCGGCGCTCAAAAAGAACGCCTCGCGCCTCGTTGTACTGGACCACCACGAGAGCTCGCGCGCTAACGTAGAGAACATACCGGAGCACGTATTTGATACGAACCACTCAGGCGCGACGATTGCGTGGAGCTATTTCCACCCCGACACGCCGATGCCGCGCCTCATGCAGTATCTGGAAGACGGAGACCTCTACCACTATGCACTGCCTGAAACGCGCGATATCTTCTCCTATCTGCTCGTCCTGCCGTTTGAATTCCACGCATGGGACGCGTTCGTGCTCGGCCTAGAAGATGCCCCGACACGCGCCGAACTCCTTAAGAAAGCGGCCGCCTACACGGAGTTCTTTGAAGCACTTGCTAAATCTTCAATTGACCATGCGAAGAAAGTACGGTTTGAGGGCTACGAAGTGTATTTCGCGGTGACGCATCCGAACATCACGATGAAGTCGTACGTCGGCAATGAGCTCTATGCGAAGCTCCCGCCATTTGCGCTCATGGTGACTGCGCACCCCGACGGCTTCGGCGTCTCAATACGCGGCAACGGCAGCGTTGATGTTTCCAAAATCGCAGCGAAATACGGCGGTGGCGGCCACCCTGGCTCTTCTGGTTTCTTCATACCGAACGGGAGCGAGATGCCGTGGACAGAAGTTGAGGAGTGAGCAGAGTATGAAGATACTCGCTATAGAGACTTCGTGTGACGAAACAGCGATCGCCGTCGTTGAAGCCAGTGGCGACGAACGAAGTGCGCAATTCCGCGTGCTTGGCAATGCGCTCATATCGCAGATAGACATCCACCGAGAGTACGGCGGTGTCTTCCCTGCGCTCGCCAAGCGTGAGCACGCGAAGAATCTCGTGCCGATTCTTGAAGCGGCACTTGAAGAAGCGGAACTCTTGCACGAAGATACGCAAGCGATATCGGAAGAGACACGCGCCAAGATTTCTGAAATCTTGGCGCGTGAGCCCGGCCTCGCTGAATCCTTTTTTGATTTCGTCTCCGAATGCGAGCCGCCAGAGATTGACGCTATAGCCGTGACCGCCGGCCCTGGCCTTGAACCAGCACTCTGGGTCGGCATCAACTTCGCACGAGCACTCGCCCTCATTTGGAATAAGCCGCTCGTCGCCGTGAATCATATGGAGGGTCATATCATGGCGGCACTCGCACAACAGGATGCAGAGGGTGCCCTTCTGCATATTAGAGATGTTGCGCTGCCGGTACTCGCCCTGCTTATCTCCGGAGGACACACGGAGCTTGTGCTGATGAAAGAGTGGCTCACGTACGAGCTCGTCGGGCAAACGCTTGATGACGCAGTCGGTGAGGCGTTTGATAAGGTGGCCCGCATGCTCGGTCTCCCCTACCCTGGCGGCCCAGAGATTTCCCGCCTCGCCGAGGCTCTTCGCTCATCTCCACTTGGCGGCGAGACACCCAAGTACAATTTGCCGCGGCCGCTTTTGCATGATGCGACCTGCAACTTCTCATTTTCAGGACTGAAAACCGCCGTGCTCTACCTCATAAAAAACAATATCCTTATGAACCGACGACCGTCGCAAGATAAGGATATTTCGGAAGAGGATAAAATGAACATCGCCTGGGAATTTGAAGACGCAGTTGCTGACATACTTTGGAAGAAGACGGCACGCGCGATTGAGGAGACTGGAGCGCAGACGCTCGTCATCGGCGGCGGCGTCTCGGCCAATACACACATCCGCCGCACCTTTACTGAGAATATGAAAAATGAGCGCCCGAACGTATCGCTCTGCATCCCCTCTGCCGCCCTCACTACCGACAACGCCATCATGATAGCCCTCGCCGGCTACTACCACGCGCTCCGCAAAGAGTTTGTGACCGACATCACGGCAAACGGCAACCTCCCGCTCGCATAAAATATTAAAGTCCCCACCGAAGCGGGGACTTTATGAGCAGGTCGAAATCTGCTCAGGAGGAACTGCGCGTACTGCAGGCCTTGTGGATTGCCATGCCGGTGAACATCACCGTCATGTAGAGAGCCACACAGCAGAACAGGCGGTCGATCATCAGCCAGAAGCCCGACTCTACGTCGTGTTCGAACGGGTTAAGAACAAACCCGTAGTAGCCTGTGGCGGCCGTGATGAGTGCCGCCAAAAATGCAAGCCACAGCAACGTTCCAACGGGTTCGTTTGCGATGTCGAAGTCTTCATTGCTGGTGGTGACGCCAGAGTTGTTGGTGTTCATTTTTGCTCCTCTATGGGGACTGGAAGGTGGGGGTGTTATGCCTGACAGAAACTCGATGCAGTAGCGGTGGACTCTATGAGCAGACCGAGATCTGCTCAGGAGGAGTTGCGCGCACCACAGGTCTTGTAGATTGCGGTGCCAGTAAAAACCAGCAACATGCACAGCGCGCCCGCACAAAACATTCGGTCGAGCATGAACCAGAAGCCGACCGCGTCCCAACATGCGACGAACCCAACATAGCCAGTGACAGCCGCTATGACGGCCATGACGGCGATACACAACAACAAGTCGTTGACTGGCAAGTCTGCGATGTCGAATTGTTTCTCTTTCGTGACGCCATGATTAGTGGTGGTCATTTTCTGTTCCTCGTATGGGAGATGGAAGGGGGTGTTATGCCTGACTAAAACTAGGTGTAGTATAGCATAGTGTATGACTTACGTCAAGTACCGGTAATCAACCCCCTATTTCGGCCTATATTTGCTATATTTTAGAGGCAATGGACGAGAAATTTCTGAAGCCCTACGACCCAAGCGCCACTGAGGAGCGCCTCTATGCCGAGTGGGAGAAGAGCGATCTCTTCAACCCTGATACTGCTGTCGCCGAGGGCGTGACGAGGGCCGACTCCCCCGCTTTCTCGGTCGTCCTCCCGCCGCCCAACGTGACTGGCGTGCTCCACGTCGGCCACGCGTACGAGGATTCCCTGCAGGACGCCGTGGTCCGCTACCACCGCATGAAGGGCGAGCGCACGGTCTGGATACCAGGGACCGACTCAGCTGCCATCGCCACCCAAGCGCGTGTGGAGAAAGATATACAGAAACAGGAGGGGAAAAGTCGGCATGACCTCGGCCGCGAGGAGCTCGTGCGCCGTGTCGCCGAATTCGCGAAGAACAGCGAGAGTACGATCCTCAGCCAGATACGACGCATGGGAGCGTCGCTTGACTGGTCGCGCTACGCGTACACACTTGACGCGAAGCGCGCCGAGGCAGTGGCGACCGCATTCAAACGCATGTACGATGCGGGGCTTATCTATCGCGGTCACCGCATTGTGAACTGGGACCCGAAGGGTCAGACTACTATCTCAGACGACGAGATAGTCTATAAAGAAGAGCCGACGACCTTCTACTATTTCAAATACGGCCCTTTCACCATCGGCACAGCACGCCCCGAAACGAAGTTCGGAGACAAGTACGTTGTGATGCACCCAGACGACCCGCGCTATGCCGACTATAAAGACGGGCAGACTTTTGAAGCTGAATGGATAAATGGTCCGATTACTGCCACCGTCATCAAGGATGATTCCATAGATATGGCATTTGGTACTGGTGTCATGACGATTACCCCGTGGCACAGCATGACTGACTTTGAGATAGCTGAGCGGCACGGGCTAGATAAAGAGCAGATTATAGACGAATACGGGAAGCTCCTCCCCATCGCTGGCGAATTCGCCGGTATGAAGATAGCTGAAGCGCGACCACTGATCGTGGAGAAGCTCCGCGCGAAAGGCCTTCTCGCGAAAGAAGAACCGTACGTACACAACATCGCCACCGCAGAGCGCACTGGTGGCACGATTGAGCCGCAGATAAAACTGCAGTGGTTCATAGGAGTGAACCGACCATTTACCCTAGAACACTCGGAGATACCGAGCATCGCGAGCGGTAGTACGCCGACTCTGAAAGAGATTATGCGTGCGGCGGTCGCAAGCGACGCGGTACATATGCCGCAAGAAGGATTCAAAAATGCGTATCTCCACTGGATAGATAACTTGCGCGACTGGTGCATCAGCCGCCAGATATGGTTCGGACACCGCATCCCCGTCTGGTATAAGGGTGAGGAGCTATATGTGGGTACGACAGCGCCTCTAGGCGACGGGTGGGTGCAGGACGCCGACGTGCTGGACACGTGGTTCTCTTCTGCTCTCTGGACCTTCTCCACACTCGGCTGGCCAAATGAGACTGACGATTTGAAAACATTCCACCCAACCTCCTTCATGTCCCCCGCATACGAGATACTCAACCTCTGGGTCTCGCGCATGATACTCATGAGTGGCTTCCACCTCGGCCAAGTCCCTTTCAAAACCGTCCTCATACACGGGCTCGTACGCGATAAACAGGGGCGTAAGTTCAGTAAGTCGCTCGCTAACGGGATAGACCCTCTAGATATGATAGACAAGTACGGGGCAGACGCACTCCGTATGGGACTCCTCGTCGGCTCGGCGATCGGCAGCGACGTGAGCTTTGACGAGAGTAAGGTCAAGGGCTATAAGCATTTTGCGAACAAGCTCTGGAACATCGCGCGTTTTGTGCTTGAAAATACAAAAGATGCGAATCTAGCTTCCACATTCTCAGAAAGCGACGCCGAAATCCTTGCCGCATTTGAGACACTGTCCGCCGAAGTGACACGCGATATGGACGAGTACCGCATGTACCTTGCTGCTGAAAAACTGTATCACTACGCATGGCACGAACTCGCGGACAAAATACTGGAAGAATCCAAGCCGATACTTGCCGGTAGCGATGCTTCCGCGCGCGCATCAAGGGCACGGCTGCTCCTCACGCTCCTTGACCGCACACTCCGCCTCCTCCACCCTTTCATGCCCTTCGTCACCGAGGAAATCTATCAGTCTATGCCGACCAAGGATGCAAAATTCCTCATGGTCGCGCGCTGGCCAGTGGTAGAATAAACGAGTGACCGCCACCACGCTCGGCTACGCATTTATCGGAGGACTCTTGCCTTCGTTCATCTGGCTATACTTCCTGCTTAAAGAAGATTCGCGGTGCCCTGAGCCGCGCACCATCATCGCCCTCGCCTTCGTCGTCGGTATGGTAGCCGTCCCGCTCGCAATACCGCTTGAGCAATGGGCGAAGGTGCATCTAGAGGGCGGCATGCCCGTACTCACCGCGTGGGCACTCATTGAAGAATTCCTGAAATACGTCATGGCTGCCGCACTCATACTCTGGCGGCCAGCCGTAGACGAGAAGCCCGACTACGTCATCTACATGATCACGGTAGCGCTCGGATTTGCCGCGGCAGAGAACATGCTCTTCCTCCTCGCACCGATCTCAAACGGGCATATAGCCGCAAGCATCTTCACGGGAGACATCCGCTTCATGGGCTCAACGATGCTCCACGTCCTCGCCTCCGCGACCATCGGATTCGCGCTCGCGTTCTCACACGACAGCCATCCAGCTACCCGCATATTCGCCGGCGCAGGAGGACTTATCCTCGCCATAGCATTGCACACTCTCTTCAACGCGCTTATCATTACTGAAGGTACTTCGACCACGCTCTCCGCCGTACTCCTCGTATGGATAACCGCCGTGGTTTTCTTCGCAGCTTTCGAAGTGCTGAAATATTTCCAATATAAAAATCTCTCACCTAATACCTGTACACCATGACTATGAAGCGCTCCTTCTTTGAACGTCTCTCCGGCAGCTCCGCGAACGAAGACCCCTTTGATTCGTTTGACGACGAAATGCCGCTCGCGACTGCGCCAGCACGAAACGAGACCGCAGCTCGTTCCACGCTTGAAGACGAGGTTGCCAAGGGCGCGGGACAGCTTCCGGTAGACGTACATCAGACGCCGAGCGACATCATCGTCAGAGCATTCGTCGCAGGCGTGCGTCCAGACGAACTGAACATTTCCATAAGCCGTGACCGCGTTGAGATATCCGGCACGCGAAGCGAGCGCGAAGAAGTGTCAGGGCCGGACTACTTCGCTCAGGAGCTCTTCTGGGGCGCTTTCTCGCGCGTCATTATGCTCCCGCAGGAAATAGACGTAGAGGCGACCTCGGCAAACGCCAAGGACGGACTCCTGACCATCATCCTGCCGAAGCTGGATAAAGCGAAGCAGACAAAACTGCGTGTAAAAGCAGGATAACCCCGCGAAACCTACTTGAGGACTATCGTCTCCGTACTCGGAGACGATGTTGTTTGTACCACCACAAACGGTAGCCGCGCGATACGGCGACCATCGGCAGTCTCCACGTCTACACGCCACTGCCCCGCCTCTTGCACGGGTACTGAAGAGTATCCGCGATAGCCACCGTCGCGACCGCCGACGATTGAGTACGACACGGTTGATTTGAGCACCCAATGCTTCTTCTGTGGGTCATACCACTGCCAACGATGCACGATGGTCGTCATGAGCGTCGTCGGAGCAAACACCGAACTGTAGGCAAAAAGCGGATCGCCCCGCACGACCGAGAGCGTCGGCGCGAACCCTAGATACCGGACATACCACGGCTCGTGCTCGCGGGTGGCTCCGTACCCCTCAGGGGCGCGCCACACCGAGTGATACATACCGGCCGCTTCTGCGGAGAGTGGCAGAGGCGGCAGGATGTTCGTGAAATAAAAGAGATTCATGAAAACAAGCACGGCAAGAGCCCCTGCTCGGATACGCCACAGGTCAGAGAGCAGGCGTTCGCGCGCAAGAATGCGGAGCAGTATCGTAAAGAGTGCGAATACGCAGACTGCAATAACGCCACTGAGCAGAAATGTCATCGTCCCGATAGTACCTGTGTAGATCGGCACAGCGAAAATCGCATACGAATACAAAGCGAAGAAGAAGAGCACACTCGTGAAGACGAGCCGGTCGTGATACCGATGGAAATATTCGCTACCAAGAAATATCAAGAAGAGTGCGAGAATGAAGGGCCATGACGCGCCCACGTCGGCGGAGTGCCAATAGAAGATGACAAAGCCGCTCCAGAACCCGCCGAGTGCGAACTGTATGGCAAACGGCAAGACAAGACGCAGGCGCGAAGCGTGCCCGCGCGTCTCAAGGTAGTGCAGAAGCGGTATGGCGATGAAGCATACCGCCGAGTACGCGGCGAAGACAGCCTGCGTCTGCCACAGGTCTACCCGCCCGAACAACAGGTTGTCTGCGGCAAATCCGGCGAGCATGGCGAGAGCGGAGAGATGCCGCTCATAGACCTGCATCCACGAGAACAACGATTTGAACATGTGGCTAGTATACCGTGTCCGTAGCCGCCACCGGAGAAGTAGTGCTTGGAGTCGGGATCGAACCGACGACCCCTTCCTCTTCAGGGAAGTGCTCTACCAACTGAGCTATCCAAGCGAAGTGAGGACACAATAGCATACCTGTCCTTGGGTGATGCTATTGTCGTCCGAACGAGCTTGAATATGCCTACATATCCAAGCGATTTGACGGCCTATTTAGCCGCCTTGAAAGAGTTTATCAGCTTTTGTACTTCGGCGGAAGATGGGAGTCCGAGGAAGCCAGACGTAAGCTGCCCAGGGGTCGTGGAGAACTTCTCAAGGATGGGCGTGAAGTATTGCTGATACAGATAGAGCGGGAGGGCGAGCACGACGACCCAGATGATGATTCTGCCGAAGAAACCGAGCCACTGATCGCGCCGGATAGCACGGAGCATCTGATGATTGTCTTTCGCAAGCGCGTGCGTCTCTTCAATCAGCTTCTTAAGCTCTGGATCCATATGCTTTTATTCTACCACCCCCTTCGTTGTCGCAGGGACAGTCTCTAGAGGTAGGAAGCGGTAGCGAAGGATAGCGAGCACCATCTTGAACCCTATCTTAGCGGCCTTGAAGATACTGTCGCCCGTGTACATAGACGTGCCGACGCGCTGCTTGTAAATGACGGGAATCTCTATCGGCCGCCACCCGCGGCGGATAACCCACGTCATGATCTCTGCAGAGAACGCCTCTTTGCCCGACGACAGAGGAAAAAGATCAAAGACACTTTTCAACACATCGCGAGAGAAGAGCTTGTACGAACAGCTTACGTCGGTTAGGCTCGGACCGTTGTGGAGGACTTCCAAGAACTTCGCG
>Ga0172379_10003528_pt1 | contig 24712 bp, 23 predicted proteins | sample GrowelOW334metaG_FD_119756 | JGI IMG/M metagenome (GOLD analysis project Ga0172379, IMG submission 119756) | Groundwater microbial communities from an aquifer near a municipal landfill in Southern Ontario, Canada - Groundwater well OW334 metaG | ecosystem: Environmental > Aquatic > Deep...
CCCAAAACTTCATAAAATTACTCTTTCCGTTGACAGCCGAATCGCTCGGCCATATCGTTCTTGAAATTGTCGTAAGCTATCAATGCACGTTTGCGACATAATTGGCTCAATCAGCATCGTTACAGAATACCATGAGGAATATGAAGAATCACCCAATCGGGATAGTTGTTTGGCATTTTGCTATTGGCCCCCTACCGATTTTAACAATTTCCTTGATTTAAGTATCAAAATTAAATTTGAAACATAAATAAATAAAATTAAGAAAAGGCTTATAAAACCGCTTATTAAAATGGCCCCTGAATGTTGAAGTATTGCCATTTCAAAGCCTTTTCCATGTAATAGCATTTCAATTGTGATACCAAGGACTAAACTTGCTATTGGGATAGAAAACCAGATAGGGACCAATTTTGTAAGATAATGTGTTGTATCCTTGAGCCTTGAAAAATATAAATTAGCCTTTTGGTATTCTTGTGTTGTTTTTTCGCTTTCTTCTAAACTTACCTTATTATTTTCTAATTGAGAACTGAGGGCCAATTCTCTAAGAGGAAGAGCGTCTTCAAAATGTTTAGATATAACGCTAATCAACGGAAATATTCGATTTATTTGGAAAGCAGCAACCAAGGTCATTAGCGCAAAGAGTATTACGGCCCCAATGGCAAATTGTGTAATTGAGGGCGAGAATTTAAAATTACTAAAAAGACTACCGATCCGTTGACCTGTCAGTATAAATTTGTTTGTTACAATTTCTAAAATAAAAATGTATAAATATGATGGCAGTAACATGCTCATGGCCATTTCTTTTGTATTATTCCTGAACGTCGCGATCATGGTAATAATGGGAACAGCCAAGCCAAGCAATAACAATCCAGTAATCCATGCAGAGCTTAATGGAGCGAGTAGCAAGAAAAAGCCACTGAAAACATAAATGACCAAAAGAAGGTCTTTTACTCGGTTCATCGCTACATTCCTCCTTGGTTCATTATTATTCATTATTTTTATGTGAATAGGTATAAAAATATTTTCTTACAAATTCCACATCCTGAACTTCAAAGCCATACTTTAATTGATATTCAGGGAAGTCCGAAAAGACGTTCTGTCGAATTGTAGAAACGGTGGAGTTAAAGAGTTCGATTTGTTTTTTTCCCTCTTTAATATAGGATGTATATTCATTTTCAGGGATCGCTCCGGCCTTGAACGCTGCCTTTAATCGTTTCTTTTCCTCGTGAAAATTGGCTTGAAATGATTCAAGATCGCCAATTAAGCTTTTTGATTTTTGATCAGCATCTATAATTCTTTGATACAGGACATCCTTATTTCGAAAAAGGAAATCGGCTTCTTCATAGGCCGAGATCAATGCCCATTCGCCAGCCTTTAGGCACTTTTCCGTTACCTCTCCGTCAATCACATTGCGATTTTCTTCGTACATGGCAAAATACGGGGTATGTGATCCTACTTTGATCCCGCTGTATGGAGAATCGATCAATACGGTGTAGTCGGAAGGGCAGATGAAAGTAAAATGGCCTTTGATTTCTATCCCGTTATGAATGACAAAGATTTGGATAGGCTCAGGAAGAAGGTCGCAAAGGTTAGTCCGGGGATCGTAGTTGGGGATACGAGGGATGGACGAAGACATAGATCGCTCCTGTTTAGCAGCATTTGTATCCCGCCCGCAAGTTGGTTAGTAAATCGGCGGCATGTAGAACATAATCTTATTCGGGTAATAAATCAATATAGGTAGCCATTCTTGATAATTCCTTATACGCCAATCCCAACCTGTAAGCGGGGCTATGCCTACCATCAAAACAGCTGGCGACTATAGCTTTGAAAGTATAGTTAAAACTTGTGCAGATTGATCGATTAAAGTCTTGATGCTTTTCTATGAGTTCAACCAATGCTTTGAAAAGAAGAACTACCAAAATGGATTTGTGATGTTCATCGGTGATATTTAGTCCTCTGCTACAATAGACGCTTTTATCAAGTAGTTCCACTTTCGGTTTCTCGTTATTATATTTCTGACTACGAACAACGATGTTTTGGCTATTATTTATTTTGGCCATATTCGCTTCATCGTCTTTAATAAAAACGAATATCGGGCGTTCCTTGATCTTTCTATCGATACGATACTCGTCAATATTCATAAGAAAGTTAGTGGGAGTCGATAAAGGCACGAAAAGCTCAAAGTTACGTTTCAAGGGAACAGAATATTGAAAGTAATAAAGATGAGTCTGCCCGATCTTACCAACTCCAGATGAAATCTTTACGGAATCATCACTATCAATCATTGTATATGGATCATTGAAAGCCAAAGTCTGGATAAATTGTAGTGTTGATTTCGTTTTCTTTTCGGATATCGCACTTTCAAGCACATTCTTTAATACCGATTTTTTGATCCAACGGCGCTTGATAATTGGATCACCTTCAACATTATAGCCTTCAACCTTTCCCAGATAGCGTTTTTTAGACCGTGTGTTCTTAATTTTCGGGTCATATTTTGGTGTGATTTCGTAAGCATAGAAACCTTTGCCCCGCTGCTCGATCTTTGTCCATAAAATCATGAGCCCAAAATAAAACAACGAACCTTTTATGTCAATTCGTTTGCCTACAAAACAACAAAAATAGTTGCCAAAAGGCTCTAAAAGCCACTCCCAAGGGACTTTTAGAGCCCTATGAATGTCCTGAATGACCTAAAGCGCCTAAGAACTCCCTGACGACCAAAATAACTATATAGGTGGGCCAAAGGAGGCCCATCTATGAAAAACGAATTGGAAACATTAGTTCCGAGAAAGTATTGGATCACGTTGCACGAAGCCTGTGACATCAAGAACTTGAACTACAAGACGGCTTGTAATCGGACCCAGCTACAGCCCAATGGCGGAAAGCCAGACGGAACTATCGGAGGAAAGAAAGTATTTAAGCGCGAGACTGTCATAGCGTGGCTCGGCCTTTCGGATCAGGAGATCATGAAGGCGGCCAGCCGTGATTAAAAGCATTAGGACTATCGAAGGACTTGGAGGAACCGGAAAGACTTTTAGTTTCTTGGAAGAATGCAAGGAACTTCTCTACCAAGGCAAACCGATTGTTTACCTAACATTCAATAAACGGATCGCTGAACAAACCATAAGACAGATTGCGGATAGCCGCGTATGGGTCTCAACGATTCATAGGCTGATGTATCAAGAACTCGATCGAGTTTCATTGTTACCTAAGAAACCTGCCGGATTTGATAAAAGCGATTGCGATAAAAATGAAATATCGGCTTTCTTTAAGAAAGTAGAAAAAACATTCTTGAAACATTTTGCCGATCCTCGGACGAAGCTTTCAATAGTTGAAAACGGAAGCACGATCTTTGTGGACGAGTTCCAAAATGTTGTGGAACCGAATCTTTATGAATGCCTAAAGCTAATCGGTCAAAAGTTAGACATTGATTATTGTTTCATTGGTGACAGGTATCAAAGTATATATGACTACTTAGGCCATGGACGAAGGAATTTTTTCGATATTGAAAAAGAATTCGGAAGGGCGATCGATAGTCAAAAAATTAAGAATAAAAACTATCGATCAAATCCTTCAGTTCTTCGATTTATAAATTCTTTCCTAGAAAAAAATATTCCGATCGAAGAAAAGTTTCTCTATAAGGTTGATAAGAAAGCTCCCATAGAGAAACAAGAACTTCGGTTCTTTACGAATAGAAAAGATGAATTCGAATCCGTAAAGAATGAATGCCTACTACTACATAGTCGCGGTAAAGATAAAATAACAATTCTGTCTCGGTGGAATAGAAACCTTCAACTTTTCAAGGATTGGGTCGAGAAAGATAAAATTGATTGGCTTGAGGTAAGCACGATCCACGGATACATAGGAAATGAAAAGGATACGGTATTCATTGTCGGATTTGAGTTTCCAGAATCTTTAGACGAAAGGATGGTCATTTATACAGGGCTGATCCGCGCTAAAGAAAAATTGATCATAACGACTTCGCATCCTTTCTTTGATCCTACCAAAGTAGCGGATGAACGCTTCGTAGAGATTATCAATAACCAAAAGCAAGTTTCCAAGGTTTTCAAGCAGCTCAAGATCATAAAGGAAAACAAGAACCTTACAAGAAAGAAATTCGACCAGTGCGTGATAGATTCTTTTGCCGTAACAGTCCGGGGCATGGATGCCCCGTTCATTCCTTTCATAGCGCATGATAAGATTCATGGAAGGGATACATATGTAAAATCGGTGATTGATAACAGCGGTCAGGTGCCTATTAGGATCGATTACCACAAGGTATATAAGAACTTCACGTTCATCTTACAAGATGTCAATTTACTACGGAGGAGTGGCTTCAATGATCTTCAGGTCTTCCAGTTCCTCACGAATCAAGTCACCGAGTTCTACAACTACCAAGTGAGCCTATCGGATATAAAACTTACGTCGATTGATCTTTGTCGAGTCGTTCCGAATGATGATGACCTAATAGAATTGATGTTGGATGGAAAGATAAAGTGTAAGAACATCCGGTCCCATTCACGAGAGAGCCTTCCGTTAGAAACAGTAACGATGGCGGATATTGATAGCGGAACCATTTATTACAACTTCACCGCCAAAGATAATTTTCGAATGGCAGTTTATCATCCCAATGACAAAGACAATGGAAACCGGTATTTCAACAAGGACGTGACAAAGCTGGAACTTCGGTTAGGCCTAAAAGCCGTAGGACGGAAATTTGCCTTTGGAGAAGAACTTTCTGTTAAAGCGCTTATTGATAAGATCAAAGCCGATGACGGGTATTTACTGAAACAGTTCGATAGGATGATAGCGTATAGAAAATAGTTGAGGGGGTTTGCGGTGGGATCGGGTGGACGGGAATCAAGGGTCATGGGCAAAAAGGATGGGAAAGTAGGTAAAAAGGGGAGTTTGAGGGTTGGGAATGGGGTGAAGTGGCAAGAATTGATGGATTTTTGGAAAAAATAGTAAGGGAGAGTGTTTAGATTTTAGTTATGTATATAATATAGAACTAAAAAAAGGACACCGATTTGCATCGGCGTCCTTCGTTTCATAAAGTTTTTGTGCTATGCAGTACGGGGACTGGGAAAGGCCAAGGGAATGATCTTGTCGATCACGCTTTTTCGGTACTGCTCTCCCTGTTCATCAGTCATGTGGTAATAGCGGTCAGTCATTTCTTCCGAACGATGCCCCATGGCTTGCTGAAGGACCGAATCCGCCATATCGCCCCGGAGTACCGAGTTGCTGAAGTGCCGCCACGAATGGAACGTGATGTTTCGTTGCTTTTGTTCCGCAGGGGTGATGCCCACCAGAACCAAAGCGTCTCGAAGATGATTGATAAAGTTATCAAGGTTCATCGGTTCATCCGGCTTCTCGAAATTCCAGAAGACGAAATCGTTCCCGTGGGGATTCTTGGAATGCAGTTCAATCAATTGCTTGATCAATTGCTTGTCGGAATAAATGATCCGCTCATGACCGTTCTTGGTTGACTTGACGGTCTTTTGCAGACGTTCCCAAGAGTTACGAATATGAATGATATTCCTATCTCGATCGATGTCTTGTATGCGAAGTGCGCCGATCTCTCCCGCGCGCAACCCATGGCAAGCCGCGAGCTGGGAAGCCAATTTGGATCGTTCATCCGGCCAATCGATTGATAGAACCTTCTGAACTTCCTCCGGTGTCAATATTCCTCGTTTGGCGCTTTTATCGGCAAGCTTTCGCATATTGGCGGCAGGATTTTCGTTGATGATCCCAAGGCGCTTGGCTTCTCCCAAAGGGGTCCCAATACACCCGAGAATAGCGTTTATCGATCGTGGTTTTAAGCCTTTGGGATTTGTGACGCTCTGTCGCGGTAACTGGTTTTTGAATTCTTCTAGCTTAAAGGTAGTCACGGATCGTATTCGGAGAACGCCGAAATAAGGAACTACATGGTGCTCTATGAATCCTTTGTTAGCGCGGCAATACGTTTTACCGATCGTCTGCCCACTTTCCAACTTATCTTTGATATACGCGGATTCTTCCCAATCCCAAAACCTAAGGAGGTACTCTACGAAAATCGGATTATCCCTATTGAAATCGGTGCCAGTTAGAATAACTGAAGTTTTGGAAATGATTTCATCCATCGATAAACTCTGCCCTGATTCAATAATCTGTGCGTCTTCGAGAAAACGCGTTAAACACTTGATAACCGTTTCTTTTTTGAGAGTTGCTTTTCTTTCCGCTTTGGGTGGCAATCCACCGTACTGTGCTAACCAATTTTGACATTCCCGCGTCGCTCCTTTTCTATCAGTTTTGCCGGTCGAGCGACCAGCTGTGTAGTTTTGGAGGTCTTCATCCCAAAATCGAGCATAAAGAAACGGTGATCCCTTGCGCGCATACAAGGAAAACAACTGGTGTGAACGTTTTTCCATAAAATCATCCTTTGTAGGATGGTTGTCACGGTCAATGTGACAATCAATGCTACATAAGGATAGTTAAACTTAGGGAATTCCCGTTTTCCAAAAGAAAAAGGCCGCAAAACCTGTCTGGATAAGGGTTTGCGGCCGTCATTTCTGGAGAATGGGGGATTCGAACCCCCGACCTATTGATTGCGAACCAATCGCTCTACCAACTGAGCTAATTCCCCGATACGGGCGACAACTTAGCAGGATACAGAGGAAAAATCAAGTCCCTACGGGACTTGGTTCTGTATGGTATCGTCAATGGCCTGGGGCTTCGGTCTTGGCCGTTACGCCGCCCATGGCGTTGCGGAGGGCTTCGCCGTTGAGCATGATGAGGGGTTGGTGGGTCGCTTCAAGGGCATCGCGCCAGAGGCTGCCTTCGGGATCGACATGATTACGGCGGGATACGGCGGCGCGCATGGGTAAGTGGACGAACTCGTTGTTCACTAAGCCGATGAGCACTTTGGTTTTACCGGCCATCGCGGCGTGCACGGCGTTGTTGCCCAAGCGTTCGCAATAGATAGAGTCGATGGGTTCGGCGGGCGAGGAGCGAATGAGATAACTGGGATCGATGTACTTGAGGTTGATTTCCATACCCTTGGCGTCAAAATGAGCCTGTATCTTGTCTTTAAGGAAAACACCGGCGTCGGCAAGCCTCTTATTGCCGGATTGATCGGTTTTTGATTCCGTCGCCATAATATCCTGGCAGGCTCCCTCCGCGATGATGATTACCGCGTGATGACGACGCTCAAGGCGTTTATCCAGGTGGGCGAGCAGACCGTTCGTCCCGTCAATATCAAAGGGAACTTCGGGGATGAGGACGAAATTAGCCTCATGACTGGCAAGTGCCGTGTGCGCGGCGATAAAACCGGATTCGCGGCCCATAACCTTCACCAGGCCTATGCCGTTGATCTGCGAATGCGCTTCCATATGGGCGGCGCTGACCGCTTCGCAGGCTTTGACGACGGCGGTATCGAAACCGAAAGATTTATCGATAAATGAGAAATCATTGTCTACGGTTTTCGGAATACCGACAACCGCGATCTTGAGTTTGCGTTTTTCTATCTCATTGGCGATATCAAGAGACCCGCGTTGGGTACCATCCCCACCGATATTGAACAATACGTTCAAGTTAAGCCGTTCAATGGCATCCACGATATCGGCAACTTGCTTACCGCCGCCGCGCGCAGTCCCCAGGATGGTACCGCCGATCTTATGAATATCGTCGACCATATCAGGATCGAGCGCTTTGACTTCGAACTTGTATTCGGGGAGGAAACCTTTGTAGCCGTATCTGATGCCGGAAATGCGGCGGACACCGTACCGATACCAGAGACAGCGCACGAGCGCGCGGATTACGTCGTTTAGGCCGGGGCACAGACCGCCTCCGGTAACGATTCCGGCGTGCACATGGTGAGGATTAAAGAAAATCTTTTCTCGCGGACCGGCTTTTTCAAGCAGTTCGGGATGGGTGAGCGAGGGTTGCTTTCCGACAGTTGCGTGAACTTGATATCGAACGTATTCATCATCATTTACGTAATTGACGATGAAGTCCCCGGAAACCTTTGAAAGGCTGATGGGCGATTCAATCGATCTCGGACCAAGATCATCAATGGTGAAGTCGTAGGTTTCCGACATGTAAAGCCTCCTCGGATATCAGTTCCCATTTTGATTATACTGGGCAGCGCGTAGGCTTTCAACGGAGCGGCGAGTTTTGTATACTCTTAATATGGATTCTTACGATATTGATGAACGATTCGGCGCGATCGAGATAAAACTTGCCTACATTGAAGATTTCCTGAACAGGTTGCACGATCAAATTTTACAACGCAATGCTTCGACCGACCGACTGACGACGGAACACGCCGCGATGAAAGAAAAACTTGCGCAGCTCGCGTCCGAAATGGAAGAAATCCCCAACAAAAAACCGCCCCACTATTAGTGTTGACCGATGTGCGGCTATTTACGTACTATTCATATATAGAGGAGTCTCTAATGCTTGAAGAAAAAGTCCTGACCGCGCTTCAAACCGTGCGTCCTTCCCTGCAGGCCGACGGCGGCGATGTGGAGTTTGTTTCGGTATCCGATGACGGCGTTGTATCCGTTAAGCTGACCGGTGCCTGCGGCTCTTGTCCAATGGCGCAAATGACCTTGAAAATGGGAATAGAGAAATACCTGAAAAAGGAAATTCCCGAAGTAAAGGAAGTAATCGGCGTTTGACCGCGGAATTCCTGCCCGTTTCACGTTCAGACCTCGCGCGGCGAGGCTGGGACGAATGTGATTTTATTTTTATTTCAGGCGATGCTTACGTCGACCACCCCTCGTTCGCCGCGGCGGTCATCGGGCGGTTTCTTGAAGCCGAAGGCTTCCACGTAGGCATCATCGCCCAACCCGATCCCGAAGACCCCACGGCGTTTTCGGTTCTCGGTCGCCCCCGGCTCGCGTTTTTGATCGGCGCGGGCAATATCGATTCGATGGTGAGCCATTACACGGCCGCGAAACGCAAACGTTCCGAGGATTCGTATTCTCCCGGCGGGAAAGCGGGAAAACGACCAGACCGGGCGACTATCCGCTACGTGACTCAAGCGCGCGCGGCATTCAAAGACGTGCCGATAATCATCGGCGGAGTCGAAGCGAGCCTGCGCCGACTATCCCACTACGACTACTGGTCGGATACGGTCCGACGATCGATACTGCTGGACTCAAAAGCGGATATCCTGGTCTACGGCATGGGAGAAAGACCTATTCGGGATATCGCGCGGCGGCTTGCCGACGGAGAATCGGTCCTTTCTATCCGCGACGAGCGGGGCACCTGCGTTCGTTCGCAAGGCGGCTCCGGAATGCCGGACGGATCGTACATCCGACTACCCGACTACGAGACGATAAAAGGAACCGACCCCGAGGCCCTGCGCGCCTTCGCGAAACATTTTGACATCCAAAGAAAAAACGCCGAGGCTCTCGGCGCAAAAGCATTGGCAGAACGGATTGACGACCGTTGGGTCGTGCAAAACCCACCCGCGTTACCGCTTGAAAGCGCCGAACTCGACGCGATCTACGAACTGCCGTATCTTAGACGAGCGCACCCGATGTACGACGCGGCGGGCGGCGTACCGGCGCTCAATGAAGTTGAGTTTTCTCTCGTTTCAAGCCGAGGCTGCTACGGCGGCTGCTCTTTCTGCGCCATAACATTTCATCAAGGTCGCGCTGTCCGGGGAAGAACCCGCGCGTCCCTCGTGCGCGAGGCGGAAACGCTCGCGAAACTGGACGGTTTCAAAGGCTACATACACGATGTCGGCGGCCCGACGGCGAACTTCCGCGCCCCCGCCTGCGCGCGTCAGGAAAAAGGCGGAGCCTGTCCCGACCGCGAATGCCTCCATCCCGTCATTTGCCCAAACCTTCGCATCGACCATAAGGAATATTTGGACACGCTCCGCGCGGTCAGACGGGTAAAGGGCGTCAAAAAAGTCTTCATCCGTTCCGGAATTCGCTTTGATTATCTCTTGGCGGACACAACGTTGGGCGAGGCGTTCTTGAGCGAATTGTGCGAATTCCATGTAAGCGGACAACTGAAAGTCGCTCCGGAACACGTTTCGTCCCGTGTCTTAAACGCGATGGGCAAATCGGGCAACGAAGTCTACGAAGACTTCCGCCGCCGGTTCACGGAAACGAACCGGCGCCTGAACATGAAGCAGTATCTGGTGCCTTATTTCATCTCCAGCCATCCCGGATCGACCTTGGACGATGCGATTGAGCTTGCTATTCACCTGAAACGAACGGGTTTCATCCCCGACCAAGCACAGGATTTCTACCCTACCCCGGGCACCCTTTCCACGGCGATGTATCGTAGCGGTCTTGATCCGCGAACGATGGAACCGATTTACGTCGCGCGCGGGGACCGGGAAAAACGCCTTCAGCGCGCGCTTTTGCAGTTTGACAGGCCCGAAAACAGGGATCTTGTGCGGGAAGCGTTGGAAAAAGCGGGTAGAACCGATTTGATTGGTAATGGGCCGGAGTGCCTGATACAAGGCGAGACAAAAAGGAAGCCGCGACCGGGAGGAGGATACCGATCGCGGCTAGGATGAATCCCGCGCTACATTCATCGATATAGTAAACACCGAGCCGGCTTCCGGGTTACGAAAATATTCGACGAGATCGTCCTCTCTGACTATACTAGAGTAGAAAGTTATTCCGATGAGGTGCTTCCATGGAAAATTTGTATGACAATTTGCTTGAATACTACGACGAGATTTTCCCGGTTGATCAGGAGCGAATAGCTTTCATGGAAGAGCTTGCGCGTCGTATCAGACCGGCCGACGCGGATAAAAACCAACGAACAAAAGTGCTCGACGTCGGCTGCGCGACCGGATCCTTCGCGCTCGCGCTCATGAAAAAAGGCATGGACGTGACGGGTATCGACCTGAATCCTTCCATGATCCAAAGCGCATGCCGGCGAAATCCCGAACCGCGAACCAACGCGCGCTTTTTTCTCATGAATATGATGGAAGTCGGGAGCGCTTTTTCACATGGGCGATTCGACATCATCGTGTGCTTGGGCAATACACTCGTTCATCTGGATGGGCCTGCCCAGATCCTCTCGTTCCTAAAACAGGCGCGGGACCTGCTGCGTCCCGGCGGCGCGCTGGTATTCCAAACGGTGAATTACGCTAAGGTGTTAAGCGAAAACATTACCCGCCTTCCGACGATTGAGACGACGCGTTCTCGCTTTGAACGGGAATACCGACAACGAGACGACGGCCGGATCAGTTTTGAGGCGACAATTTTCGCTTCTAACGGCCAAGCGGTTTTCAGAGACCGAGTCGCGCTCTACCCGGCGACGCCGACCGAACTTACCGACCTGGTCAAGGAAGCTGGGCTCAAACGCCTGGACCTCTTTGAAGATTTCGCGGGAGACACGTTAAAAGGAAATTCGCTGGGCCTTGTCGGGGTGTCGATGCGCTGACGCGCTCAATTCCAGTCAACTGTATGAAAACGGGGGTCGCTGACGTGGAAGTCTTTAGCGATGCCGGAAGTTACGCGAACGCTGAAATCCTCACCGATAAAAATAGCCGCCACACCGGGAAGGGACTCGATAAGAGCCCTTCCTTTTTGGAGGCCAAGCGCGAACACCGAAGTGGAAAGCCCGTCGGCATCGATTGACCTGTCGGCGACGATCGTGACGGAAAGCAATCCGTTAGACACCGGATACCCCGTTTTCGGATCGAGAATATGATGGTAATGCTTGCCGTTCTCAACAAAAAAGCGTTCGTAGACGCCTGAAGTGACCATAGTTTTATTCTTGACGGCGAGTACGCCGATATGCGCGCCGCGTTCGCTTGAAGGATCCTGCACGCCGATTCGCCAGCTTTCCCCGCCTTTCTTTTCGCCGTACGCAAGAATATTTCCACCAAGGTCGATGATTGCCCGCGAAATACGGTGTTTGGCGATGATGCGCCCAACCTCATCGGCCGCATAGCCCTTCGCGATCGCGCCGAGGTCCAGACGCATTCCCTTTCTTTTCAAGAATACGGTGCCGGCGGCTTTATCGACAACGACATCTTGATAATTTACGAGCGAAAGGGCGGCATCAAGCTCTTTCTTCGTAGGTACACGAGCAAAATCGGTACCGATATTCCAGAGTTTTACTACCGGACCGATGGACGGGTCAAAGACGCCGCCGGACATTTCCGAATAGCGCAACGCGGTGGCGACGACTTCTATCACGTCGGGATGGGCGCCGACAGGAGCGACGCCGGCGTTTCGATTGATTTCGGCTATCTCCGTATCGTCGCGGTTGGCGCTCATGCGCGCTTCGATCTCACGCAAGCGCGCGAAGATCTCGCGATACGCGTCGGGGGACCCTTTATCGAACAAATTGACCGTACAGACGGTTCCGATAACGAATTCGGTTTGAGCCGCCATAGGTTTGGAACAGGAAACGAAGAACGACATCACCACCAACAACATAGGTCGCGCTTTGAGAAGCTTTGAGAATGAAAACGGCATTGGCGTAAGATACCCTTCAATCGGATATTTCGACAACTGGTAGAGCCGACCGACTTGCCCGGCGCCTCCACATGCATTAGCTTGTAGTTTGTGGAAACATCAGCTCCGCTTGATCTGGGTAAAAAGGTTTTTTTTCTCTATCCGCCAAGCGTCGTTAAAGCCGACTTGGTGACCCGCTTGTTGGAAAGGGAATTCGAAGTATACCTGCTGCGCGATCATGCGGCGATGAAACGGCTCCTCCGCGTCTATCCGGACTCTATCGTCTTCATCAATATCGATGAAGGGATGACGGAAGGGGAATGGCGCACTTGGATACGCGAGCTACTGGCTGATACGGTGACCGCGGGCGTCGGTGTCGGCATCCTGAGCTACAACTCCGACGAAGATCTGGCGGGTTTATACTTGATGGAGATCGGAGCGCGCTGCGGTTTCGTCAAAATGAAGCTCGGCGCCGAGGCAAGCGCGCGCATTCTTGTTGATACGCTTCAAGCCAACGAAGCGAAAGGCCGCCGCAAATTCATCCGGGCTAACTGTTCCAACGACAAGTTGGCGACTCTTAACATACGCTTCCCCGGCGGAACTACGAACGGAACGCTAAAGGACATCAGCGTAGCGGGTTTTTCCTGCGTACTCGACCCTGATCCGAAATTCATGAAAAACAGCAAAGTATCCGATATCCAACTAAAATTGCGCGGTACGCTTCTCAGTGCGGAAGGCATCGTGTTCGGAAAGAGAACGGAAAACGAAGAAGGCGTCTATGTAGTTATGTTCACTAACCGCCTTGACGACATCGGAAAGGCAAAAATTCGTAAATATATCCAGATATCCATTCAGTCGGAGATCGATCTTCAGATTCAGACCAGCTAAAATCCGGAGGAATCCATGCCCTATACCGCTAACGATAAACGTTATGAATCGATGAAGTACCGCCGCTGCGGCCGTTCGGGAATTGATCTTCCGGCGGTTTCACTCGGATTTTGGCATAATTTCGGAGGAGCCGCCGCGTACGAAAACGCCCGGTCCATGGCGCGGACCGCCTTTGATTTAGGGATTACCCACTTTGACCTTGCCAATAATTACGGCCCGCCCCCCGGTTCGGCCGAAGAGACGATGGGGAAGCTCCTCCGTGACGACTTCAAGCCGTACCGCAATGAGCTGATCATTTCGACCAAGGCGGGGTACCTGATGTGGCCGGGGCCATATGGCGACCGTGGATCCCGGAAGTACCTGCTTTCAAGCCTGGACGATAGTCTGAAACGCATGGGCCTGGATTACGTTGATATCTTCTATTCCCACCGGCCGGACCTAGACACGCCGTTGGAAGAAACGATGGGAGCGCTCGCGCAAGCGGTGCGCCAGGGGAAAGCTCTGTACGTCGGCCTTTCCAACTATACGGCGGAACGAACAAAGGAAGCCGCGGCGATCCTGCGCGACCTGGGTGTACCGTGTCTTATCCACCAGCCGAAGTATCACTTGTTTGAACGCGGCCCCGAAAAAGCGCTGCTGGCCGTCTGCGCGGAGGAAGGGATCGGCGTCATCGCCTTCATGCCGCTGGCCCAAGGCCTTCTGACCGACCGGTATCTTCAAGGGATTCCAGCCGATTCACGCGCCGCGTCGGCCAGTTCCTCTCTCAAGCAAGAACAGATCACGGAAGCGGTCCTGGACAAGGTGCGCGCGCTCAACGCGATCGCCGCCGGTCGGGGTCAAAGCCTGGCGCAGATGTCCATCGCCTGGACACTCCGTGACGCGCGGGTGACAAGTTCGCTCATCGGGGCAAGCCGAAGCGAGCAGATCATTGAAAACGCGCAGGCCGCCGCCAAGACAGCGTTTTCCTCGGATGAAACGGCCGAAATAGACCGCATCCTTTCGGTGCAATAAGGCCTTTTCGTGTCGGATTCAGAGGTTCCCCGCCTCATACTGGTAACCGGTTCGCCGGGGTCCGGAAAGACGAGCGCCGTAAAAATCGCTTTAGAACAACTGGCGGCGGCGGGTTTCCGCGCGCGCGCCATCCTTTCTGAAGCGACTGAACGCGTGAACGAAGGATACGCGCTCGGCTTTGACGCTTTGTTCTATGAGATAGAGAACGCCAAGCCGTCCGAACCTTCAAGAGTTCCACATCGGTTACAGCTGGAACCGGTTCTGAGAATTCCCCTTGCCCGCCGTCCGCCGCCGGAAGACGGTCCAGGCACCCTCAAAGAACGAATGAAACCCTTCACGTTTTCGCTAGAGGCCTTCGCCAGCGCCCAAACCTTCTTCAGCGAAAACGCCGACAGTTTGGACATGATCGCGCTCGATGAGATCGGCCCCCTGGAATTGAACGACACCCTCGGTTATTCGCCTGTTTTAGAAGCATGGAAGGCCGGAACAAGCGCACGGATACTTTTAGCGACCGTACGGCCTAGTCTGGCGGAAAAACTCGCTCGGCGGCTTACCCAAACGGGGGGCCGGACCGGGACGGAGATCAGCACGGTGACGCTCGACGGAAGGTCGATACCGGGCGCGGCGAAGGAAATCGCCGTACTTTTGGGGTTTTAGCGGCGGTAACGCGGTTGTCGGCCTAGACTATCCAAATCAGCGCGGCCATCGAAAAGAAAAATCCGGCCGTGAGCAGACGAACGAGGAACAATTTTTCCCGATAACGACCGCGGAAGCGCTCACCGACGCCGCCGAAAACAAACGCCGCGAAAACGATGAACAGAGGCAGCACAAAGGCGGTATTGTACACGGCCAGCAGGAAAACGCTTCCCGAAGAAGGAGCGGTCCGATTGATATAGGCCAAAGTGGGAAAATAAATCTGGCCCGTGCAGGCGAGTTCCAAAACCGAAACGACGGCACCCGCAAGCGCGGCGCCGATAACGACGGCGGGACCGGAAGCGAAGGTTCGAATGGCAAAGTGATTCGCCCTGACGAGCAGCGGCGGTAATTTAAGGACTGAATCTTCGGGGTGTCCTTTCCGTGCGCGCAGCGCGTCCCGGACGTTGAGACCGCCCAGGATAAGAGAAAAAACGCAGACGGTCGCGTTCAAAACCGTTCCGAGCGCGCGATATTCGGTAAGCGCGTGAAGGCCCTGCAGGAAACCCATTCCCATCAGGAAATAGACGCCGAACACACTCAGGATAAACGCTGCTCCCACGGCGACAACGGTTCGCTTTGTTTTTTTCCGTAGCGCTAAGAACGAAAGGAAAAAAAGAAGCGTGGAAAACGCGCAGGGGTTTACTCCATCCAGAAGCCCCGCGAGGAACACCGGCAGGGTACGCGCCGAAAAACCGCCGCCTTCGGTTGAAGCGGTGACGAGAGGTCTATATGTTCCCTGCCGTCGATAATATTCAAGCTCTTGCCCCAGATTCTTTTCTATCGCGGCGTTGCCCTGATACACGTTTTCACCGATAAAGAGTACCGGAAAGGAACGGAATTCCAAGCCGCGCGCGGCCAGCATTCGGGTACAGAGCGCGTATTCTTCCGTCTTAAGGATGTCGTAGGTCTTTAAATCGAGTTTAACGTCGTATAGTTTTTCAGTTTTGGCTTTTCCCGAAAAAAGGAATACATCGCAATGGCCGCAGCCGGTTTCGCCGAAATATACGCCGGGAACAACCGGAACTTCGGCGCTCACCGCCGTCACGATCAGAAGCATCGTTATTAACCAAAAACGTTTCATAACGCGATTCTATCGATACCGCCGGATGCGGACAAGGCTGCCGTTGACGGCCTGGCGGCAAGCGGTCTAGGCTAGCGGAATGATCGATGCAATGGTGCGCGCGGCACGAGAAGCCGCCGCTTTTCAATTATTGGAGTTTCGTTCCCGCGACCCGGGCTGGGGCAACGCTAAGGCCGCGCGCGAGTTCGTCTCATTCGTTGACGTGGAATCCGAAAAAATCATACGGCGGACCCTTGAAAAAGCGCTGCCGAGCGCGGCTTTTTACGGAGAGGAAACTGAACGGACGGTCGGTAAAGACGCCACCTGGATAGTCGATCCCATAGACGGAACCGTGAACTACCTTTCCGGCTACGACCACTGGTGCGTCTCCATCGCCCTGATGGACGGAATGAGAGAGGAAGGATCGGAAATCGCCGCGGGACTCATTCTTAAGCCGGCTACCGGGGAACTGTTCACCGCCGAACGCGGGCGGGGCGCGTTCAGGAATGGGACACGTCTTCCTCGCGCGACGAAAATCGAGGCGACCGACGCCCTCATCGTTATGGGCACGCCGTTCCGTTCTCCCGATACGATCGATGCCTACTTCCGCGTCGTTCGAAAAGTACTTGCCTCCTATCGTGAACTCAGGCGCACCGGTTCGGCGGCGTTGGACGTAGCGTACCTTGCCGCCGGGTATTTCCAAGGGTATTGGGAAGTCGACCTCAAGCCCTACGACATCGCGGCGGGACTGCTCATGCTCTCCGAGACGGGCCACGACTACCGCAATTTCGCAGGCGAGTACTATGATTTATTCAAAGACCGGGGCTTCGTCTCCGCGCGGCCGGGAATCTTGGAATCGCTCATGGATACCGTCCGGACCGAATACGCGCCGATACGGTAACGGAAGGAAGGGGGTGAAAATGCGCAGAAATGATAGGGAAATCAGCGACAACGAAAAGATGTATTCAATTCTGGATAAAGCGACGCTCTTGAACCTCGGCCTCTTCGACGGGGAGGAACCGTATGTCGTTCCGCTCGACTTTGTTCGGGTGGGCGACGCGCTGTACTTCCATTGCGCGACCGAAGGGAAAAAACTCGACATCATCGCGAATCGCCCCGGCGTCTGCTTCGCGGTCACCGGCGAAACGCGACACAAAACGGGGGACGCGCCCTGCGATTGTTCGACGTTTTACGAGTCCGTCATAGGCTGGGGAACGGCCGCGGTTCTCAATTCGGTCCAAGAAAAAAGCACGGCTCTCGCCGCGCTCAACAAAAAATTCGGCGCCCCGGAAGGGCCCTTTCCGCCCGCGATGCTGGATGCCGTCGCGGTAGTACGCATCGGCATTGAACGCATGACGGGAAAGGCCAAGCACGGAAAGATGTAGGCTACATGACGAAAAGCTTAACGCCCTCGTCGGGGAAACGTTTTTTCACTCCGGCAACGATTTCCGCGATGCGGCGCGATTCGACTTCGTCGCAATAGCAGACCAACACGAAATTCTCCTCCGGCCACACTCCGTCCCCCATCCGGGGACCGGAGCCGCCGATCCCGTGAACCACCGGAAATTTCGTGTATTGCTTAAACACGCCGACGGAGGAAAAGGCGTCCATCAAGTCTTCCTCAACCGAACGGTTAGCGATCAATTCGACACGTCTCATAGTTCGACTCCCTTTTCCACTTCCGACACGCCGACGCCGACGGAAGTCGTGTTCCGCTCCGCGCTTGTAACCGTCAATTCGGTCGCTACCAGTTTATTGGTTCCTTTGAGATCCTTCCCGTGTAAGCCCGCCGCGATTCTCTCGCGTCGAGCATCCGCCTTCGCTCTTCTTTCGTCCGACCGCTTATTGAAAACGGAGTAGACGGCAGGCATGAGGAATAACGTCATGAGCGTTCCGAACGAGAGGCCACCGAGTACTGTTTTTCCGATCGGGGCGACAAGTTCCGAACCGTCGCCGGGGAAGAACGCCATCGGGAGCAAACCGATCACCGTCGTCAGCGTGGTCATAAGAATCGGACGGAGCCGGTTTCCCGCGGCCTCAATGCACGCCTCGTTGAGGCTGAGACCGCGCTTACGCAGCAGATTAGTATAGTCGACCAGAACGATGCCGTTGTTGACGATGACGCCCACGAGTACCAGTAGTCCTACGGCCGTCAGCAGGTTGAAGGTATCGCCGGTGATGAAATAAATCGCCACGACGCCGATAACCGACAAGGGTATCGTAAACAGAATTATGAACGGATCCAAGAACGATTCGAACAAGCTCGCCATGACGCCGAAAACCAGGAGAACGGCCACGATCATGATAAGCGCGAACTTGATCATATACTTCATGAGTTCCTGGTAATCGCCGGAATATTCGATGACGACGTCGTCTTCGGCCGGTATTTCCGCCGCCACGGCAGCGCGGACTTTTTCCTCGATCTGGTCAATGCGCGCGCCGGGGATGGTTCCGCCGGTGACATGGATGACGCGGCTTTGGTTTTCGCGTTTGACGTCGATCGGGCCGGAGGTTTTTTCGTAGCGGGCGAAACTGGAAAGAGGAATGCGCTGCCCCGCGGGGTTCACCACGAAGACGTGGTCCAAATCCGGAAGCTCGTCGCGGTCCGCTTCGGCCAAAATGGCGACGATATCGTACTCCGAGGAACTGGTGCGGAATTTGGAGGCGGTGACGCCGTCCACGGCGGCCTTGATTTCCTGGCCTACCGAGTAGACGTTCAAACCCAGCGAATACAGGCGCTCGCGATCCACCTTCAACTCGATCTGCGGCAAACCGTCTTTGAGATCGACCGCCGGTTCGGTGACTTCGGGAACTTTAGTTTTGAGAATTTCCGCGATCTTTTCCGCGATCTTCTTACCTTTAACGAGATCCTGGGTTTTGATCAAGATATCGACCGGACTGCCGCCCATCCCGCCCATCCCGCCCGAATTTTCCGAGAAAGCGAAGGTGGTTCCTGGGAATTCGCCGAAATGGGCGCGCATCTTCGTCTTGATCTGATCGGCGGTGTCGATACGTTTGGAAACGTCTTTGGGGAGGGAAATGCGGATCGAGCCTTTATGGCTGTTGGACGAAGTGCCGATGCCGAAAAGCACGCGCTCCCCGACGGTAATTACGATCCGTTCGACTCCTTTGGCCTCTTTTCCCGCGATCGATTCAAATTGCTTGAGCACCATTTCGGTATCGCGAAGCGGCGTTCCAACCGGAAGCGTCACCGTGACGGTAACTGAATTGGCGGCTTGGGTAGGCATGAAGACGAAGCCGATCCTCGGTATCATCGCGATGCTTCCGCCTAAAAGCCCGAGTATGATCAAAACGGTCACGAGCTTGTGCTTGAGGACGCGCGCAACCGCGCGACGGTACGCATTATCCAACCCAATGAAGAATTTCTCCATCAGCCGGTCGATGGGAACCAGCGGTCCGCCAAGCGGCTTTTGCTTGCGGGTCGTTACCGGAAAATAATGGCTGGAGAGAACCGGCAGTAGGAACATCGCCACCGCGAGGGAGGTGGAAAGGGAAATAACGACCGTGAAGGCGAGCCCCGCGAAAAGCTCTCCGACCAGCTCGAGCTGGCCCTTGAACATCACCAGCGGCGCGAAAACGCAGATAGTGGTCAGCGTGGAGGACACGATCGCGTTGATCATTTCCTGGGTACCGAGGATGGCCGAGGCGGTGAGCTTCGTTCCCTTTTCCCGATACCTATAAATGTTTTCCAGGATGACTATGGAGTTATCCACCAACATACCGACACCGAGCGCGAGTCCTGCCAAGGTCATGACGTTCAGCGTCAGGCCGCTGAAATACATGAGCATCAGCGTAAAAAGGAGGGAAATGGGTATCGTTATGCCGATGATGATCGTCGGCTTGATAGAACGAAGGAATATCAACAGGATCAACACAGCCAGGGCCGCGCCGCTAATCGCGCTGGAAGACACGTTGTTGATCGAGTTTTCAATGATGTCGGTCGTGTTGAAAATCTCGGTGATCTTGATGCCCTGCGGCACTTCCTTGGCGATGGTTTCCAGCCGCTTCCGCAGCTCTTTGGCGGTTTGAACCGAGTTCTTGCCGCTCTGCTTCTGCACCGTGATCTGCACCGCGGGCGTTCCGTTGACGAAAACGAGGCTGTTAGTATCCTTGTAGCCTTCAAAAACGTCGGCGACGTCACGAAGCCGAACGGTCCGGGCGGGTTCCAGCTGTCCGCCGGCCATGCCGCCGCCCTTGTATGCGACCACCGTAGCCTTGATCTCATCGATGGTCTTGTACTCGCCTGCCGTCGTCAGAATGAAGGAAAGCCCGTCGTCCATGATCGAGCCGGCCGATATTTGGGAGTTTTGGCCGCGGAGCATGGCGACGATCTGGTTCACGGTGAGACCGTACGCTTCCAGGCGATTCTGCGGAATCTCAACGCGGACTATCTTCTCGCGACCGCCCGATACGGAAGCCATCGCGACGCCGGGCACCTGTTCTATGCGCGGCATGATGGTCTTTTCTGAAATCTCGCGCAGTTCTTCAGGGGTCCGATTACCCGTCACCATGACGCCCATGATCGGGATCATGGCCGGGTTGAACTTGAAAATGAGCGGAGTATCGGCTTCCGAAGGCAGGTACTTCTTCACCAGCTCCATGTTGTCGCGCACGGAATTGGAAGCGTCGGACATGTCGGTGCCGTAGGTGAACTCCATCATGACCAGGCTTGAGCCCTTGGAGGAGGTGGAAGTGAGCTTTTTCAAGCTTGAAACGTTGGAAAGCGTACCTTCCAGCGGCCGCGTGACCGTCCGCTCTACTTCCTCGGGGCCGGCGCCGGAATACCCGGTGTAGACGATGAGAATAGGAGGTTCAATCTCCGGGTACAAGTCGACGGCCAAATTCGCCGCGGCGAAGGCGCCGAGCCCGATCAGAAGGGCAAAAGCGATAAATATCGTCGTCGGTTTAGCGACGACTGATTTGGTGAAACTCATGCGTTGCTCCGATTATTCGGCCGCGGCGAGCGGCGGTACGCGATCTACGACGTTGACGCGGGAACCGTCTTCCAATAGCGTCTGTCCCCGGGCGACGATTTCCTCGTTCGGCGCTAAGCCCTTAAGGATTTCAAGTTTATCGTCAATGAGAATACCGGGCACCACCGGACGGCGGCGCGCCACCAACAGAGCGGGATCTTTCGGATCGGCCTCCACCGTGAAGACGTAATTCTCGCCGAAGCGTTTGACCACGGTTGAGGAAGGAATCTTGACCACTCCATTTTTTTCCTCGGTGATGATCTTAACCTTGGCGAACATACCCGACTTGAGCGACAGGTCGGGTCGGATCAGATCGAGCCTGACTTCCATCGTGCGGGAAGCCGGATCAAGGACGGGACTCAGTTCCCGCACCGACGCGAGGAATTCGCGCCCCGGGTAAGCGTCAAGGCTCACCTCCGCGCGAAAGCCGACGCGGATTTTCGACACGAAACGTTCGGCGACGTAGGTTCGCAATTCCAGAGAGTCGGTCCGGCTGATGCGGGCTACTGGAACCGCCTGGCTGATCGTCATACCCAGCTGGGCGGGCAGCGCGACGATGATGCCCGAAATGGGAGCTTTGGCCACGCCCGCCACGAAGTTCATGCCCGGACGCGACGGATCGATGTCGGCGATGGGAGCGTCTTTGACAATCCGGTCTCCTATCGACACATGGAGCTTCACGACCTTACCGGCCACGTCCGAATACGCGTCTACCGTCGAGCTGGAAATGATGTCCCCGGATAGGAGGAGGTAATCCTTGATTTGGCCTTTGACGGAACGCGTAGTGTTGACCGCGAAAACGGTCGCGGCGGGGGCGTCCTTACCGCCTTTTACGGCGTCTTTATCGCCGGGTTTAGATACTTCCGTTTTCGGTTTTTTGTCGGATCCCGTCACTTTCTTCGTGATGGAGGAAATCTGATCGCAAGAACTCAACGCCAAAGCAGCGATGAGACAAACGGCCGCGCCGCGTAAAAGGTTAGTTCGCTTCATTTTGCCTTCCTCGTAAGGGTCCCGAACGGGACGCCGATAGCGTATTCAAGATCCAGCAGACCGGTCACGTAATTGAATTTTTCCTTGAGAACCTCAAGCTGCGCCTTGCGGAGTTCCAGTTCGGAGTTCTGCACATCCAAGAGATCCTTGGCGCCCGCCTTGTAGGCCTCTTCCGAAAGCTTGTACGCGCGCTCGGCCAGGTCCACGTTGAGCGCCAGCGTATTCACGCTCTTCCGCGACTTCTCAAGTTTCTGCACGAGCGAGTCGACTTCCGTCTCCATGCCTCGCACCGTGAGCGCGAGCGCTATGTTCAGTTTTTCCTTATTTTCGTCCAAGTCCTTGAGACTCTGCGCGTTTCTGGAGAAGGGTAATAGACCGTCCAGGTTGTATGAAATCGTCGCGGTAAACATACCCGAGGACTGCTTCCAGGCATTTTCCCCAAACAAATCATCTTTCCAGGGATCTCCAGTGAAAGTGGGATCGAAGGACCAGCCGAGAATCAGGTTCGGGGTATAGTACCGATACAAGCTCAGCTTTTTGGCGCTGTCCAAGAGTTTGATCGACTGTAGAAGATTGCGGACATCCGGCCGATCCGTTGCCGCGGCGGAGATCAGCGCGTCGGCGTTCAAAACCACAAAGTCGGGAGAGGCGACGTTTTCCAGTTCCAAACGTGAACCGCGCGGCAGTCCGAGGTTCATCGCGAATGCCGCGAGGGACGCATCCAAACCGTTCCGCATTTCTTCCAAAGCCGGTTTCAGGTTTTCCGCGGCGACGCGGGCCTGTAGCACGGTCAGTTCCGGCGCGAGACCCGCTCCGTAATTTTCTTGGGCCTGTTTCACCCGACGTTCCGCCGCGGCGATATTACTCTGCATAAGGCCGATGTTTTCTTTGAGAAGCAGAATGCTGAAATAACTCTTGCGCACGTCCCGTTCAAGCTTGATCTTCGCCTGATCGTAGGTAAGAACACCCGCCTCGTAATCCAGCTTGAGGTTCTTCATACCTTCGAAAAGGGCGGCGTTCAGTACCAGCTGGGCTTTCAGGCTGCCTGAAGCGAGCCACTCGGGAAGCGTATAGGTGTATACAGCGTACGTTGCGCCGACCTTCACCGCGCCCATGCCCGTTTTCTCCACGTTCCAGCGTCCAAGCGTGCCGCCGACGTCTACTGTTGGAATAAAAACGTTCCAGGAAGTGTCGACCTTGCGCTTCTTGGCGCCGACGTCGATGCGGGTGGAACTCAGGCCGAGGTTGCGCTCCAAGGCCAACGCGACCGCGCCGTCCGCGTTGAGCTTGATGGGTTCCGGCGCCGCAGGAGACGCCGTTGGCGGCGACGAAGCGCCCGGAGACGCAGTGGCCGGCGCCGTTTGGGCGAAAAGACCCGCGGGCGCGACTAACGCGACCGAAAGGCAAATGAATAGCGGAACACGCGCGAAAAACCGCGCGCGACCGATCCCGAAAAGGGATGTTCGCATGGGGATACTCCTTGTCCTACTTCCGACCGACACGCGCCATCGCGCCGAGCGATCTTGAAGCTCCTCGTGTATCGGCCCGCATAAAGCGCGACCGTTCGCGGCGAAAAACCGCGCGAGACCTCGATAAAAGGCGTTGATACTATATCGCGTTAAAAACATTTTTCAAGGCTCTCCGAGCCCGTTGAGAATAAATGCGTGGAGCGTCCGCAATTTGAGGTGAACCTCGGCTAAGTCTACCGAGAGATTTCTGCAGCGAACCAGTTGATGAACGGTGAGAAACAGCAACCACCGCATCGTAGAGGAATACCCTCCGGGGAGTAGGGAAATCTTGCCATTCACGGCGCCCTCTTTCAAGAAAGAGAAGGACCGGTTCAGGCTTTCAGGCATGATTCTCCCAAGATCCAAGCGCTGAGTTCGAACCCAATCAAGGGCGATCAGAACATCAGGCCGAGCGAGAAGATAGGATGCCGCGGTCGCGATGGCCACGTATAGGCGATCTGAGGGTTCTTGTACATGAGCGCATCTATCAGCCATCACGGCGGAGATCCTTTCGAATTCCGTGATAAAGAGCCTTGAAAGCATGTCTTCCTTGCTCTTGAAATGCGCATACAGACCGCTTTTTGAAAGTCCTGATCTTTTAGCGACCATTTCCATGGAAGCGTGCCAGGCGCCAACATCCGCGACAACCGACGCTACCGCGGGAAGAAGGCCATCCGGCGCGGCGGTTTCTTCAACGCTTAAAGCGGCCGTTTTTTCCAATTCGGCGTAGTCGGTCCGAGCCCAGAAACCTTGCGGGAAGGCAAGCCCGTGAGCGCAAACAGAATGAACCGATTCGACCAACGCGGCAATTTCCGCATCCGTCGGCGGCGTCTCTTGGTCGATCCGTGAAATGTGAAACAAGGCGACAAGGAAAAACGAGGTAGTGACGGATATCCCCACGCGATTCCGTTGTTCGTCGGTCGACTCCCTATCGGCGGCGGGAGGTAATAATCCACGCTTGGAAAGAGCATCTTTAAAAAGAGCTTCCGGATTGGAAGACGTCATCACGCGTCCGAATAGATACGCGAGCTCGTCCCGGCGCCGACCGAAATACGCCGCAAGCGTTTCGGTGTAACGAAGCAAAAGTTTGTTATCCCGGGAGGCCCCTGAAAAACCGTCGGGGGAAGCTTCTAAAAGCATTCGGACGTACCG
>Ga0172379_10003529_pt1 | contig 24703 bp, 21 predicted proteins | sample GrowelOW334metaG_FD_119756 | JGI IMG/M metagenome (GOLD analysis project Ga0172379, IMG submission 119756) | Groundwater microbial communities from an aquifer near a municipal landfill in Southern Ontario, Canada - Groundwater well OW334 metaG | ecosystem: Environmental > Aquatic > Deep...
CGCCATATCCGAGTGAGGATAAATAGAACGGGGAACTTTTTTTGCGAGGCGTTCGCCGTCGATGATGGAAGCGTGCACCAGCGCGTCCGAAAAGATTGCGTCTTCTTCACCGAGCAAAGCCTCGAACACCGCACCGTTGGCATCAAAACAGGAACCGAAAAGGATAGTGTCTTCAGTTCCGAGGAATTCTGACATCTTTCGTTCAAGCTCGCGATGAATATCCTGCGTTCCAACGATAAAACGAACCGAGCTCATTCCATACCCGCGTTTGTCCAAACCTTCATGCGCCGCTTTGATAATGTCAGGATGTGAAGAAAGCCCAAGATAATTATTAGCACAAAGACAAAGTACTTTTTTCTCCGGCGCGCCCTCAGGAAATTGAACATTGATCCAAGCTCCTTGCGGAGAGGTCAGAATATATTCGTCTTTAAACAACCCATTATTCCGAATCTCCTGCAACGTGTCCCCATAAAATTTCTTCGCTTTATTATATGCCATGTTTTTAATTTTTTAGTTGATAAGGTGCTCATATTATTCCACTTATAGGTACGTGTCGCAAGTATTTGAAATTGTCTAAAAAAAGGAACGAATTACCCGTCTTTTTAAAGGTGAGTTTTGAGATTTTTTTTGAACTTGCATTTTAAACGCTAAGTGTTTTAATTGATGTATCGGGGATGACCCCTTGAGGTGCCTAACCTCTAAAAAAACTTTTAATAGTTTTAGTCAAACTTTTTTATGGTAAAAAAAAGGGTAATTATTGCTCTTGGTGGGAATGCCATTCAGTTGAAAGGAGAAAAGGGGACGCATCAGGAATCGCTCGCGAATGTTCGGGCGACGATGAAAGCGATTGCACCTTTGGCTCTCGACAATACGTACGAGGTCATTGTCACTCACGGGAATGGTCCGCAGGTCGGCAATATGCTTATTCAAAACGCGGTGGGGAAAAATGCTGTTCCCGAGATGCCGTTATTTCTCTGTGACGCAATGAGTCAGGGAGAGATTGGATATTGGATGGAACAATCGCTCGGAGATTTTTTCGATGCGAAGAATAGCAAAAAACATATTGTGACCGTGCTTTCGCAAGTGGTTGTGAAAAAGAACGATCCGGCTTTCAAGAATCCAACCAAACCCGTCGGCCCATTTTATACAAAAGAAGAATCGGAAAAAATTCACACCGAGGCAGGATTTACTTTTAAGGAAGACGCAGGTCGAGGATTTCGCCGTGTTGTTCCGTCTCCCGAGCCAGTGGATTTTGTTGAAACGGATGTCGTGCATGACCTCATAAAATGCGGTCACATCGTCATTGCCGGAGGCGGTGGAGGAATTCCCGTTGTATGGAACGGAAAGCGTCTTGAGGGCGTTGATGCCGTTATAGACAAGGATAAAACAACGGCTGTGCTCGGCGACTTGCTCAAAGCCGACTTGTTCATCATTCTCACCGCTATTCCTGATGTTCGTCTGAATTTTGGAAAACCCAACGAATCAAAACTCGAAAAAGTAACCGTCAAAGATGCAAAAAAATACATCAAAGAAGGACATTTTGCCGAAGGAAGTATGAAACCGAAAATAGAAGCCGCGATAAAATTCCTTCAAGGCGGAAGTAAACGCAAGGTGCTGATCACGGATGCGGAGTCACTATCTAAAGCAATGAAAGGCGAAGCAGGGACGTGGATAACGAACTAGTCCATAAAGTCGAAAGTTACGGAGTCCGTAAAGTCAAAAGTCCATAAAGTCCATAAAGTCATAACGACGTCGTGATTATTATTAAAAATTAATTAGCATCTCTATAATCTTTTTATTGTTCGTATTCGTTCCGTGACTTTACGGACTTTACGACTTTATGGACTTTATAGACTAACATAACTATGAAACACATACTCTCATTAAAAGAACAAAGTAAAAAAGACATTCTCGACATTTTAGCAATGGCGCAAGCGGTGAAGAAAAAGCGAAATGCTGGGAAGCTTACAAATTTACTTCCGAACAAAACATTGATAATGCTCTTTCAAAAAGGTTCGACGCGAACACGACTTTCATTCGAAGCGGCGATGACGGAGCTCGGCGGGCATTCCATTTTCTTGGATGCGAAGACGACGCAATTCGCGCTTACCGATTTCAAAGATGAGATCAAGGCGGTGATGCGATTTGGTCAGGTGCTGATGTTCCGCGCGATGAAAGCGGCGGATGTTCAGATCGCGGCGGATCAAAACCAAATTCCCGTTATCGATGCCTGCAGTGAAAAATATCATCCCGCACAAGCGCTTTCCGACATTCTCACGATGAGCGAACATTCAAAAGGTTTAAAGAACGTGAAGAAGATCGTGTGGCTCGGCATTGAGAATAATGTTTCCAACACGCTCATGCTCGCATGCGCAAAGCTCGGAATCAAAGTCGTGATCGTCGCTCCTGAAGTCAATGCGATCTCTGTTGACCCCGAACTCAACAAAATGGCGGAAGCAACTGGAAATGTCACTCGAACACTCGACCTCAAAGTAGCACTCAAAGATGCCGATTACGTTCACACCGACACATGGATGGATATGGAATTCTTCGAGAACGGAAAAGTAAAACCGTCGTTCCAAGAAGAATACGACCGAAGAAAAAAACTTTTCATGCCATACCAGTTGAACGCCAAACTCATCGACACCTACGCCCCAAAAGCCAAAATAATGCACTGCATGCCCTGTCACGTCGGCTACGAAATTTCCCGTGACGCCATCGACCACAAGAACTCAGTAATTTTCGACCAGGCGGAAAATCGTATGCACGCCCAAAAAGCGATGATACTCTGGTTGCTCGGAAAGAAAGTTACAAAGTAACACCCGAAAATTTTTTCTAGCAGAACCCAAAAAAGACAGCGAGTGCTGTCTTTTTTGTTTCATCAGCGTTCGTCATTGCGAGGAACGAAGCAATCCAGAGTCCAATCACTAACACCAATATTTTTTGTTTTTGTTTGTATAACCGCAACAGGTTACCCGCTCCTTTTGAGGTGAGTTTGAGCTTGTTGTTAAACAGGTTTTTCTTGTACGAGGTTCAATCTTGTGCAAGATGAGGACTTACTAAAAAGTTAGACTTTGTTTAGTAATTAGATATAATGATTTTATTATTAAATAACTAAAAAAATATGGGAGCGTGGAGTTATAAAATTTTTGAGAGTGATGATGCATTAGATTTTATGGGAGACGTTGAGAGAGATAATAGTGAGGTAATTAAAGCAATAGAAGAAATTACCATTCTTAAAGATACTGATTATCTTGAATCATATGATGCGACAAAGGCTTTGGTGGCGATTGAAATTTTAGCGGCAAAAAAAGGAAAACCGTCAGAAAGTTTTTTGGGTACAGGAGTTGATATTAATAAAATTATTGTAGAGCCGGCACAAGAGATTATAGAAAAATCAATTTTTGTTATTAGTCGTATAGATAAAAATTCTGAATTAAGAGAATTGATGAATGAACGTGGGGGAGAAAATGAGTTTACAAAAATATTAAGTGATCTAAAAGATAGAATTAGTAAAAATTAATAGTGTCAGCCATCATTAATCTAAAAACCCATATGAACGAATCACACCGATCACATTTTTTTCCGGATACTTTGTTGGGGAAGTGGTCGGTGGGATTAAATAGCTTTTTCTTGGCGGGCGTTGGGATTTCGATTGCGCTCGTGAAAGGACTCGGGATCCTCTCGTTTGATGATCATTGGTGGGACATAACCGTTCTGATCATATTTTCCGCAACGATCGCCGCTTTTGTTACAGGCATCAGAGCCATACGAAAATACAAAGAAACGTCAGTCCTTGTCTATATATCAGTCGCCATAGGATCGCTTTCCATCCTTTTTATTTTCCTTCACAGTTTGTTTATTAACGATTAGTTAACTGAGCGGTTTAACCTCTCAGTTAACTAAAAAAATACCACACTTCGCGTGTGGTATTTTTAAATGGTCAGTTTGTTTTTTAACGAAACAATGTTGAAAAAACAAATAACATAGGTCCGATACTGAAACAAATATTCAGGACGAGCCACAATGCGGCGATCTTTATCTTGAGGCAGAAGAGCCCTATGGCGGAATATACTGATATGAAAATTCCACCTAAGCCCAGAAGCGCGTTGAATATTAAAGGTTGCGTTGTGGCGTCGGTTGCTAATCCGACGGCGATACAAAGAAGCCCGAGAGCGCCAATGGACCAATATTTATCTTCTTTGGAATAACCGATCTTTATCAGGTATACAATACCGATTGTTGCGGCACCGATGAAGACAATATATTTGAAGATCTGAGGGAGGCTCCAGAATGCCAAGACGGCACTGATAGTGGCGACGGATTGAAGTACGATGTACATCTTTTGCTTATTGAAATAAGCGACGCCTGCCAATGTCGGAACACCAATAACAAATAAAACTTTTTGAAGCAGGGAACCGCCCGGCATCAATGTTGCTATCACCAATCCGAGCATTGCGACAATGCCCACAGCGAGAACCGCATTTTCTTTATTTTTCATTTTAGTTATTACCCCTTATGTTTATAATCCTTCCCCAATAATAGTTATTTGGAAGGAAAAAGCAAGTAAAAAGATAGCTTTTTTATTCTGAGTTTAAATGTACGGACGATTACCTTTTGTTGACTCAATCAAATAAAAAAAGAGCCGCATACAGTATGCGGCTCTTGAATATATCGTCGTTAGGCGGCGTCCTTTAGTGCGTTTCCGAAGAAACTGTGGAGCTTTTTTTGAAGGTTTGAACCGTCAAAATCTTCTCCGAAAGGAAGATGGTCCTCGGTGCCTCTGATGAAAACTTCATCAACGGCTTGCATGTCCGAGTGTATGATCCTTTCCAAAAGTTGGAGCACGTTGTCTGAACGTGAGAATTCTTTTATGAAAGCTCGCGATTCTTCATTTTGTCCTCTTGAAGAAATGAAAAGTTCAACTGCTTCGTGGAACTTTTTATCAACAAGGTCGGCAAAAGATTCTTTTGCCATAAGAACAAGAAGAACGACATGTGCGTCTCCCAAGTTCAATCGAGTCTGGATTTCATCTTCAGATTCGCTCGATTTTCCCGCTTTTATTCGGTCTCGGATGTTGGCTTCGCGATAATCGCGTGAACCGACAACGGCGACAGAATAGAGTGCATCTCCCAATTTCTCTTTGAGATCAAGGGTTTGATACACTGAGGCGTCGGAAAGAAGAATGTCATCATCTTCTCCCGTAAAAGCATCGGGTTCGTAGCCGTAACGTTTTCCGTTCGACTCGAGCACGTATGCCGCAAAAATTTTATCTTGGTTCATCAATTCCGTGAACTCTTCTTCAGAAATTGATTTTTTAGTCAGCTCAACACTTCGAGCCGTCCGATCGGTGGTTTTTGTTGCAACTTTCAAATTAATGACACGTTGCAGTTCTTGTTCGAGACGTTCTTTGTTTTCCAACAATTTCTCGAGCATGAAGTCCCTGCCGACAGCGGAAGGTCCGGGGAAGTTGATAATTTTTTTTGCTATGATGTTCATGATGATTCTCCTCTCTAACGTTATTAATTAATGTACAAATGTAATTGTGGCATGATTTTTATCTTTTGTCAGCCATAATTTTTTTCTTCACGCAGTATAGAGTAATAATGCGGTATGTCAATGATGGCGGGCTTTTTATGTTGCCAGTTCTTGTTTTTTCTTTTGGATATGATATTGTGTGGCAGGTTAATTACATTGAGGAGAAAACCATGAACACACCAATGAAAACGATATTAGTCGATGCCGTATTTTGTTTTGTTTCCGCTGACGGGGAAATTTTTTCCGCCATGCGCGATCTTTTGGATTCTTACCCAAACATGAAGATCATTTTGACGGGCGCGAATGATGCTCAGTTCAAAAAGTTCGGATTGGACAAAATGCCATACGAGGTTTTTACCTTGAAACATGATCCGGAAAAAACGGATCCAAAGTATTACGAGACATTGCTCGCGCATTTTATATTAACTAAGGAAGACGTTGTTTATTTTGAACACGCCGCTGAAGCGGTGAAAAGCGCAGAGTCTGTCGGAATAAAAACATATTTTTATGACGACGGTAAAAAGGATTTAGTGAGTCTCAAAAAGTTCTTGGATGAGAACGCGTAATATTTGTTCTTTTGAGTTATAAGGAGTATTGCGATATTTTCGCAAAAAAACAGCCGGAGCATTTTTGCCCCGGCTTTTTTCTTTTGGATAATTGGTAAGGACGTATTACAATAGAGATGTATGGAGTTAACGAAAAATGTTGGGTTGTTGGATCGTTTGGTAAGGGTTATTCTTAGTGAAATATTATTTATTTTGGCGTTTTTTTGGCTTGGCGGATATTGGCAGATACTTTTTTACTTTTTAGCTCTGGCGATACTTTTTACGGTACATTTTGGTTTTTGTCCTTTGTATTGGCTTTTAAAAATTGATACGACCAAGAATGATACCAAAGGAATACCAAGAAAAATATTTGTTGTCATTTTTATTTTGTTTACCGCGATCGCCGTCTTTGGAAGTTATTTTAGTGATGTTCTTACACAGCGGTCTTTCTTTTTGTAGAATCTAAAAAAGACAGCGAGGGCTGTCTTTTTTTGTATTCTCTTTTAAGGAATTTTTTAATTGTCGCGGATATAGGCGACCCAGTAGATCAGACCGATAAATAATCCGCCACCGATTATGTTGCCTATGGTTACGGGTAATAAATTATTTAATAGAAACGATTGGATTGTCAGTTTTTCGAGTCCGAGCACATTTGCGGAAGCGGCGAACGTTGGGTCGAAATATTTTATGGCTAATCCCATTGGAATAAAATACATGTTTGCGATACTGTGTTCAAAACCTGCGGCGACAAAGGCGGAAATTGGTGCTACGATAACCACTATTTTTCCTAGAATGTCAGTTGCACCCATTGCCATCCATACGGCGAGACATACAAAAATATTACAGAGAATTCCAAGTGCGATTGCTTGAACAAAACCAAGACTTACTTTTCCGACTGCGATGGTGAGGGCTGTCGTTCCGATTGCACCAGCGGCAAAAGTATATTGTTGAGAAAAAAACATAAGCAAGACCGTGCCGAGCGCTCCGATGAAATTAAAACAATATACGATCATCCAGTTTCGAAGCAGTTCACTCGTTGATATTTTTTTTGATGCCCAACCCATAGTCATCAAACTATTTCCGGTAAAAAGTTCTGCGCCGGCAACCACTACCAGAATGAGTCCGAGACTGAAAACAATTCCTCCAATGAGTTTTGTCAGACCGAAGCCGAGAAACGCTGAGGTTCCGGTAATCGTACCCGTCATAAAAATCGCACCAAATGAAATAAATGCGCCAGCGAGTATTGAAAGGCACGCCATTTTCACGAAAGGCATCCGTGTTTTTTTAATCCCGATAGCTTCCGCAATTTCCGCAATTTCTTGTGGAATCAACATTTTGTGTATATTCATATTGTTTTGATTTTATCATGAATAATGAACAGTCCACAGTGGATTTCTTTTATGTGGTTATTGCACAGGGCAGCCCTGTGCAAACATTGCCGCGCCGCGCTCGTAAGGACGGACGACGGATGGAAAACTAATCTAAATGAACGAGGTCGGACCTCGTTCATTTGTGAATAAAATAAAAATTCACCTTGAAAGGAACGGGTAACCTGTTGCGTTGGACGGACAAAAAAGACGGACCTCTCCGTCTTTTTTGGGTTCTATAACAAAAGAAAATTTTAAATATCCACGAGGGTTTTTAGGTAGAAAATTGCGGTGGACGTTGATTTTTTGAGGATGTATTTTAGGGAGAATTTGTTGTCGCCTTTGACCATAACTACTGGGGGGAGGTCGATTGTTTTGGTGTACCAACTTAAGGGTTTGTCTAAGTTTCCGCGGGATTGCATGGCTTCGGCGACTTCACTTACGGCGTAGACGACGGCGGATTCGCGGAAGGTGGGGAGGTTGTATTTTTCTCTTGTTGCTTCGATGAGGTCGAAAGCTTTGAACATTCGGGTTTTGAGCCAGACGTTTACTTGTTCTTCGGTCCATGGGGCGTTTGAAAGGTCTTGGGATTTTTCGGCTGAAGAAACGCGCACGCCGCCGCCGGATGAGTAGATGTCGGAGATGAAGGTGATTCCGCGTTTTGCGAGGATTTCGTCGGCTTCTTCGGTACAGGGGCCGTTGGCGAGTTCGATGCCAAATTTGCATTCGAGTTTTTTTGCCATGTCGGCGTTGATCGTATCTTCAAAAGCAGCGGGTGCGAAGATGTATGCTTTGAGAGAAAGTTTTTCTGCTTCTTCGGAGGACATTGTATCTTTTTTTGGATAGTCACTGACCTTGTGAATTTTTTGTCCTTTGTCGTCGTAACAAAAAGCGTGGAGGTCGGCGTAGTCGAAGCCGTCTTTTTTGTAGATCACGCCACTGCGATCGGAGACGGAAATTATTTTGTGACCGCGTGCTGCCATCAAACGAAAATAATTATTTCCCGCATTTCCGAAACCTTGAATTGAAATTTCTTTTGATGGGTTCCATGAGAATATCGTACCTTTTTTTGTTGTGATATTTTCTTCTTGCGAGCGAATTTTTTCAAGCATCGCTTCGGTCGCGTAGACCGCACCGAGAGCGGTGGCATCGGCTCGTCCGAGTGATCCGCCGAGGTAAACGGGTTTACCGGTGAAACTTCCCGCGCAATCATACCCGCGAATTTCTTCGAGTTCGTCGCGGAACCATGCCATTTCTTGTCCGCCCGTATTCACATCTGGAGCGGGACCGTCTTTTCGATCGCCAATCCACGGTTCGATCGCGCGAATGTATCCGCGACACGTTCGTTCGCGTTCACCCATTGAAAGCGCGAATTTGTCTCCGCATATTCCACCTTTGCCGCCGCCGTGCCAAATGCCGACGATGGTATTTTTCATTGTCATCATCGCCGAGAGGAATTTCACTTCGGATTCGCACACCGCAACATCCCAGCGCGTGCCACCTTGCGGAATTCCGCGCGCGCGACTGTGATGTGCGCGGTAGATCTTCGAAGTTTTCCACGAACCGTCGTCCTGCTCAACGATCACCGTCCCGCGCAGGAGAAGTTTGGGGACTTGTAGGCGAGCATAAATGCGCGGGTCAAGATTCAGAACTTTGGACGCTTTTTCAAGTTGTGCGAGGTATTTGTCGAAGGGGGTTCGTTTTGTTTCCATAGTTTTTTATATTAGTTTATAAAGTCCTTAAGTTCGTAAAGTTTGTAAAGTCACGAACGAAGACAATCGACAGTGACGGGATAATTATAACACTGTTTAAGTTTGATCGAAACAAGAAATAATGTTTGCAAGCTTTTAAAGGATATTTATGAACAGTTTTGATCTAAAACCACTTTGGGGAAAATATATAAAATGTTACAATTTAAGGAAGCACAATTTATATATTTATATTATTTTTTAAAAAAATGTATCATGCCTATTAACATCGCGTCTATAAAAGCATTTTTCGGTCGTTTTGGCTTCACACAGAGATTTTTGGCATGGTTTTTATTTCTCACTATTATCTCTTTGACAGTCGTTGGATTTTTGAGTTATAACAGCGCGGCCGCAGCTTTGGAAACTGGTGCAATGAGCGCGTTAAAAATGACGAATAAAGCTCTCTCAAACAACGTTGTCGCTTATATGGAAGAACAGAAGGGTGTTTTAAAAGCTCTTGGTGAGGTGCGAGCTTTTCAAGATCAGACGGATATACCCGGAATACAGAGCCGAATAGATAAAATTCAAAAAGATTTTCCTGATTTTTATAATGTTTCTTTGGTAAATAAACATGGAAAAGTCATTGCTTCTTCTGGTTCAGAAGTTGGAGCAGATAAATCTCAAGAGGATTATTTTGTTCAGGCACAAGAAAAAGCATATGTTAAAGATGTTTATGCGGCTGGGACAACAGGAGGGGTCAGCAGTTTTGTTGTTTCAAGTCCTGTCTTTAATATGAATGATACTTTTGTCGGAGTGGTTACAGCTCAATATCGTTTGGATGGATTGAGCACGGTTCTTTCGAGTTTGAACAATGAAGGAAAAACATTGAATGCGTATTTGGTAAATTCAAAAGGGTTGGTTATAACTCCACGAAGATTTGAAGAAGCGAAAACAGCGTTGTCTCAAAAAGAAGATTTTGAAGGATTAAAAAGTACTTTGTTGTCAGGATATGATTGGTTTGGAAAAAGAACTGATTATCGAAATGAGGAAGTTCTAACACTGATCTCTTCGGATGTGTTTAAGAAACAATTCACGCTCGATTGGGCTTTGATTACTACGAGAGACATGACCGAAATCAGTTCACCCATTGGTGTTTTAAGAGGTCAAATTGTCGTGTTTGGTTTTATTACATTGCTTGCGACGATGATATTGGCATTTTATGTTGGAAAATCCCTCGGGGAATTCGTACGTAATCCTATTCGAAAGGCTATTAAGCAATTGGTCGATGCTGCGACCGTTTTGGGAGCCACGACCCAGCAATCTTCCAATGCGTCAGAACAAAATTCAGCGACAGCACAACAGCTCTCGATCGGAGCCACCCAGCAAAGCAAGCAGGCAGAAGAGATATCGTCGAACATTGTGCAGATGGCCGCTGCGATTCAACAAATGGCAGGATCTTCACAAGAGGCTGCTTCGACCAGTTCTCAAACGGCCGATATGGCACAGAGAGCAAGTCTTGCAGGAGAATCGTCTCAACAAAATTTGGTACAGATCAAATCGCTCGTGAGTGAGACATCTGAGATGATCAGAAGTATCGCCACCAACTCAGAAGCTATTGGAGAGATTGTTGATGCCATCACGTCTATCGCAGAACAAACAAACTTGCTCGCACTTAATGCTGCTATCGAAGCCGCACGCGCAGGAGAAGCCGGTCGTGGATTCGCCGTCGTTGCCGATGAGGTTCGAAAGCTCGCTGAAAACTCAGGTAAATCAGCCGAAGAAATCAAACATCGTATCAAAGCCGTATTGAACCAAGTTGAGCAAGCTGTATCAACAGTAGAAAATGGAGTGGGAACGGTTGATTCAAGTACACGCGCTGTTTCTGAGACACTTCAGAGTTTGCAGAATATTTCGTCAGCCATTCAGCTGTTGTCAGTAAAGATCCAAGATGTTTCAGTTGGAATTCAACAACAATCTTCTTCTGTGCAGGCTGTTGCAAAGAACATGAAGGATGTAACACAAGTTTCTGAACAAACAGCTGCTGGTATTCATGAATTATCAGCTTCAGCTCAACAACAAAGTGCCGCGAACCAGCAGATTGCTGCTGCTGCGCAAGAATTAATGGCATTGAGCAACGAATTGCAAAAATTTATCGGAGGTAGTTTGGAAAAAAAGAAATAGCAAACGAGTAGAAAAATATGTAATAAAAAATAGAAAGATTCCGATGCTTGAAATCTTTCTATTTTTTTGTGCGTTTACTTTTCCTATTTTTTAAATCCTTCTATTTTTTCGGCTTTGCTTGCTTCATTACTTTTTTGTTCATGGTGTGTTCTTGACGAGGCGCTCTGGTGAGATGAAGATTTTTTTTCATTTCTTGGTCTCTTCCATTTGGATTGCTACCACATTTACCTCCACATACACAACTATCCATTTTTTTCATATTTTGTTTTTATTTAATTATTAAACATATTATTTGTGCACTTTCATTATACCACCTCCAAAATTTAGCGTAATGTGTTAAAATATTGGTGATGAAAGAGAAAGAGGTTATCCCGAATATTTATGTAGATGTTGATGGTGTATTGCTTACGAACTATGAACAGCCTGCGCCGTATGCGAAAGAATTCCTTTCGTATATTCTCGCAAACTATCCCGATACAACATATTGGCTGACCGCACATTGCGATGGGGATGCATCAACGCCGATCCGCGATATTGGATATCTTTTTGATAAAGAAACGATCGAGTTGATGAAAAAGATCAAACCGACAAAATGGGTAACGGCGAAGACGGAAGCAATCGATTTTAGCAAGCCGTTTATTTGGTTTGATGATATTTGTTTTTATTTTGAGCAGGCTGAAATGAAGAAACATGGTGTGTTGAAGAATTGGGTAAAAGTCGATCTTGTGGAGTACCCGAATCAGTTGCGTGACTTCATCTTTGATTTTCCGAAGCCGTATGTTAAAAAATAGACGGTAAAATATTTTATTGGTTGTTCATTATGATATGTTGAACGAAAGAATTATTTTCTTAATTAAAAAAAATAAGCCTGTTGTTCAAGCCCTTTTGTCGGCGGTTCTTTTTGGAATGAGTGTTCCTTTTGCGAAGCTTTTTCTTGAAAAAGTTGAACCACTTCCTCTTGCAGGGTTTTTTTATCTCGGAAGCGGTTTGGGACTGTTTTTTTATAGCATGCTTTTCGGTGGTGATAACCGATCAGAGAAGGAAGCAAAGATCACTAAAAAAGAAATTCCATGGCTTGTCGGAGCTGTTGTTTTTGGCGGAATAGTTGCTCCGGTTGTTATGATGGTGAGTCTCAAGAATACTCCGAGTTCAACAGCTTCTTTACTTCTTAATTTTGAAGGAGTCGCCACAGCGGTCATTGCTGCGGTATTGTTCAAAGAAGCTGTGGGTAAAAGAGTGTGGACGGCGATCTCTTTGATCGTCGTTGCAAGCATCATACTTTCTTGGAAAGATGGTGCTTGGGGATTTTCACTTGGAGCTGTTGGTGTCCTCACAGCTTGTTTTTTGTGGGGATTGGATAATAATTTCACGAGACATATTTCGATCAAAGATCCTTTTACGATCGTTATGATAAAAGGTTTTGTTTCCGGTTTTTTCTCTCTGTTGCTCGCTGTTGTTTTGTCAGTTGAATTACCTGATATAGAATTAATGATCTTTGCGATGACGGTTGGTTTTTTCTGTTATGGGCTCAGTATCGTTCTTTTTGTTTTTGCGTTGCGACGATTGGGCGCGGCAAGGACGAGCGGATACTTTGGGATAGCTCCTTTTATCGGTACGCTTGCATCGCTTTTTTTGTTTCAAGAATCGGTTTCTTTCTTATTTGTCGTTGTTTGCGCGCTGATGTTTTTGGGAGCTTTTTTACTTATTCAAGAAGATCATAATCATGAACACGTCCATGATACTGTTGAACACGAACATTGTCATGCTCATAGTGATCTGCATCATGAGCATCATACCGATCCGGATCTTTTGTTTGTGGAGCATTCACATAAACATACACATCAAAAAGTAACACATTCCCACGAACATACTCCTGATATTTACCACAGGCATGTTCATTGATACAATGGGCAAAAGTATTATAAATATAACGGTAAAAAAATCATATGGAAAAAAAGTTGGTTGTCACGCTCGTGACAAATAATCAGTACAAGATCGATTCGATGAAGAAGGCTTTGGAACCGCGCGGTTTTCAGTTGGAGGTTGAGAATTTTTACGTTCCCGAAATTCAGGCGGATAACTGCGAAGAAGTAGCGAGATTTTCTGCTGAATATGCGGCGAATAAATGCGGAAAACAGGTCGTGAAGATTGACTCGGGAATTTTCATTGATGCTCTGAACGGTTTGCCGGGAATTTACGCGAGTCAGTTCCAAAAGAAATTAGGACCCGAAAAAGTTTTGAAATTGATGGAAGGAGAAACGAATCGCAAAGCAAAGATAATTCAAGCTGTTGGATATTGCGAGCCTGGAAAAGCGCCGATCGTATTCTCGGGAGGTATCGAGGGAACGATTGCCGAGGAAATTCGCGGAGAAGAGGGAATGCTGATTGATTTTATTTTCATTCCAAAAGGAAGCGAAATGACCATGGGAGAATTGCGAAAAGCCGATCCTGAAAAAAGAAAAGAAGCATGGGGAGATGCCGAAGAACAATTCATTGTGTGGATGACCGAGAATTTGAAATAATTTATGAACGAGGTCCGACCTCGTTCATGTTAAAGTTCAACTCAACAAAAAAAGACGCGGTAAGACGTCTTTTTTTTGGTTACTTTGTTTTTGGGTAAATTGCGATGATTTGACGAATGATAAGTTCGTTGGGTTTTATGGAGTAACTGGTAAAATCAAACCAGACTCTCATGAAGTCATTGTGGGTGATTTTTCTTTGTCCGCCGATCTCGGGGTCTTGTAAATAAATATATTTGTCATCAAGTCCTATCACAACAGAGTAATGTCCATCGGGAACTTCCGAATTATCATAATCCTGCCGACCGCGCGTGAACCAATCAACAATGACGGGGACTCCTTTTCCCAACCATTTTTCAACGTCGGCGAAAGTACTTTTGTTTTTTATGGTAACTTTAAAATGCAAACTTCGAGCGACATCTGCAATACTTTTGTCGTCGACTCCGAGACATGGAATAACCTTCGTTAATTCAGCCAGTTCTTTTTCTGTTTTATGAACGCCATAATAATCAAGAACAATTTTCAAGGAAGCCGGCCCGCACATATCCGCGTGGAGTGTTTCTTGAAATGGTTTTACTTTGAGTAATATTTTTTTCATGGTTGTATTGGGGTGATGGACTGGGAAAGTTTCGGTATTAAATTTCCTTTGACGATAATGTCGGAGGCTTTGACGTTTGTGAGTTGTTCATCATAAAGTTTTTTGCAGTCCATTATTGGTAACGATGTTTTTGCGGGGATTTGCAGACAGGTACCCTCTTCGAATTTTCCACTTTCGCTACTTTCATACGCCATCTTTGGAGTGAGGATCGCGGCAATAATTTGAGAATATGGATCGCGTCTAGTGACAACGGGTGTTTTTGTTGTCATTAGATTTTGTCCAAAAGTGTTTGCGGGAAGTTCAACACCGAGAAAATCGGTGAGGGTCGGGTAGAGATCTAAGTGGCTTCCTGGGGTTGTTATTGTTTTTTTTAAGGTGATCCCCGTGTTTGTTTTTGGTGCAAGTATGATGAGGGGAACTTGGTTTTTACTTAATGCGTATATCGTCTTGTTCGAAGAAACAGAAGACAATGCTTCGTTGATGTCGGTATTGCTTCCATGATCGCCGTAGATCGCGATGAGTGAATCGTCATACAAACCGTTTTTTTTCAGGTCGGCAATGAACGTTCCCAGAGCTTTGTCGGCGTAATGAATGCTTTGAAGATAGTTTTTTTGTGAATCGGTGAGTGTGGATTTTGAGGAAAAAGAAAGTATTTGATATTTTTGAGGAATAATGTATGGCGAGTGGGAACTGAGCGTGATGAGTGTCGCCATAAAAGGACTTTTGAAGGTGCTCATTTTTTGCACCGATTGAGAAAAGAAATCGGCATCACTTACGACTTCGAAACCTTTTTCGTTTATGATAAAATCGTTTTTATTGAGAACATTTTCATAACCGAGTTTCGGGTAGATATTCGAACGGTTCCAAAAAGTCGGAACATTGCCGTGAAGTGTATAGGTGGAATATCCGTTTTGTTTTAATAACGCAGGCAAAGCAGTATATGAGTTGTTTGCAAAGTCGATAAAAGCTGCTGTGTTGCTCAGAGAATACAATGAATTAAGTGTCACGAATTCAACATCAGATGTATTCCCCGGGCCGACTTGTGTGTAGTAATTATTGAAATACAAACCCTCTTTTGAAAGTTTGTTGAGGTTCGGTGTTATTTCTTGCCCGTTGACTCGCTGTCCGATGACGACATTTTCAAGCGATTCGAATTGAACGATAATAAGATTTTTGTCATGCGCGATACCGAAATACTTGTCGGGTGTGTCAATCTGTTTTTGTGAAAATAATTGAGCAACAAAAAGTGCGTCGTCTTTTGAGATTGATTTTGAGCGAAACATGAGTCCTATAACATCGCTCAAGTAATAGTTGTTGATGCCGGTTTTTTTGATGTAGTCGTTTGGAGAATAGATCAGCCCCCCGACTTTTTTCATTGTTTTTGACGGGTGAAGTATTTTTTGCAGGCCGTCTTCACTGGTGACGAGGAGTGTTCCGTAGCTGAGTAAGGTGATAACAACGATACCGCACGCAACGAATACTCTTTCTTTTTTTGGCAGAAAAACTTCAACAATCTTTTCTTTTTGCAATAAGAAATATGCGATTATCACCGTGAGGATATTGAGAAGGAAAACAAAGAGTCGCGGACTGAGAAGTGTGATAATAGTGCTCATTTCATCGTCGATTTGCCCCGCGTATTTCAACGCCGATGCTTGAAGAAAACCGCCAAAAAAAGAAAAGTATATATATTGAGAAATAAAGATCAGAGATATGATGGCCGAGATTACGAAAAGATATATGTAGCGCGCCGGTCTTTTAAGGAGTACTGATGGTCCGTAAGCCAACATTCCAAAGATGAAACAAAATACCATGAAGAACAAAAAATGTGTGTTTAGAGAAAGTTTTGTCCATATATTGAAGATTTGATTTTGCACTACAAAAACGACCGATAGAACAATCGGTAGTTTGAAAATGGAAACATAACGAAAAACTTTTTCCATTTGTTCATACTAGCGCATTTTTGAGAATAATGGAACAGGGTATTGATTTTTTGTTTTTTTTGCAAAAAGAGGATTTTTTGAGTATTATCAAGTAACTATTAGATAAAGAATTCCATTATGAAATACACATACAGCTCAAAAAATATTGAAGAGATTGTGAATACGAAGATCGCGGGTGTTTCCATTCGTCGACAAAAGAAGATTGAGTATCTCAATGCGGGGGATGGAAAGAAGACATTGGTGATTGGCGTGCCGAAAGATGACAAAATGAATCGCAGAAAGTTTGTTGTGCTCGTGCGAAACATTGTTAAGAAAACAAAGGACGATGGCGTGAAAAAAATAGCGGTGAATGCGGATGAACTTTTCGGTTTGTTGCCCGACTTTACTAAGGAAGAATTGGCGGAACTCATCGCGACGAATTTTGAAATGGCGAATTATGAATTCAATCAATATAAAACAAAACCCGAGGAAGGTTGGAATGGAATTGAAGAAGTGATTATTGTTGGTGTTGTTCCTGCAAAATTGCAAGAATTCTTTCGTCGAGGAAAACTGATCGGTGAAGAAGTGAATAAAACGCGAACGCTTTCGAATATGCCGGGAAGTGCGATGACACCGACGGTGTTGGCACATAAAGCGACAGAAGCGGCAAAAGGTCTTCCGGTGAAAGTTAAAATTTTACACGATAAAGACATCAAGAAACTCAAAATGGGTGCGATGATCGGTGTGGGGCAAGGATCGACCGAACCGTCGAAATTCATCGTGATGGAATATATGGGTGGCGGTGTGGGACAGAAACCGATCGTGCTTGTGGGGAAAGGTGTGACGTTCGATACGGGAGGACTTAATATAAAACCTGACGATCATATGTTGGGAATGAACATGGATATGTCGGGAGGTGCGGCAGTCATTCATACGATCGCGCTCGCGGCTCGTTTGAAAGTAAAAAGAAATATCGTGGTGCTCGTGCCGGCTGTTGAGAATTCTCCGAGCGGTCATGCATATCGTCCGGGAGATGTTCTTAAAAGTATGTCGGGAAAAACAATTGAAGTTTTGAACACCGATGCCGAGGGGCGACTTATTTTGGCGGATGCGCTGACGTATGCGAAACGATATAATCCGATACTTACTGTTGATGTGGCTACGCTTACGGGAGCGATCATTATGGCGCTTGGTGAAGAATGTTCGGGAATTTTTACAAAGGATGATGAACTCGCGGTACAGACGGCTATACTTGCTGAGCGAAGTGGAGATTATGTGTGGCGAATGCCATTGTGGGAAGAATATGAAGCGTATATCAAGTCGAACGTTGCGGATATCGCGAATATTGCACATAAAGGTCCGTATGCTTCAACGGGCGGAGGTTCGATCACGGCGGCGGCATTTTTGTACGCATTTGCAAAAGACATTTCGGGAACGTGGATGCATATCGACATCGCTTCTCGAATGACTGCGATCTCGAATGAGAATCTTGCGAAAGGGGCAGTTGGCGCGCCGGTCCGATTGCTTTTAAAATTAGTTGAAGAATATAAAAAATAATTATGGATATACTTCATGCGGGAATTTTAGGTATCATTGAGGGGTTCACGGAATTTCTTCCGATCTCGTCGACGGGGCATCTTATTATTGCGGGAAAACTTCTCGGACTTCAAGGCGGTGAATTCGAAAAAAGTTTTGATATCATTATTCAGCTCGGCGCGATCCTTTCGGTGGTTGTTCTGTATTACAAAACTTTTTTTGCGAATTGGGACGCATTCAAAAAGATCACGGTGGCTTTCATTCCAACGGCGATCATCGGACTCGCTTTGTATAAGATCGTCAAAACATATCTTCTTGCAAGCGCGGGATTGGTGGTGGTGACGCTTTTTATCGGAGGTATTATGATCATTCTTTTTGAGCGTTGGTACAAACAGGCAAACAGAGAGGGAAACGTGATCGTTCACAATATCTCGGAATTATCATATAAACAGGCGGCATATATTGGTTTGTTCCAATCCATCGCGATTATTCCTGGCGTGTCACGTTCGGCGGCGACGATATTGGGCGGACTTTTCATGGGAATCAACCGAGAAACGATTGTTGAATTTTCGTTCTTGCTCGCGGTGCCGACTATGCTTGCTGCGACAGGTCTTGATCTTGTAAAGAATTTCAGTGCGTTCTCGGCCGATCAAACAAGTTACCTCGCAGTCGGTTTCGTAACTTCTTTTGTCGTTGCACTTGTTGGTATAAAATTCTTGTTGAGCTTCGTTAAAAAATATTCTTTCACAACGTTCGGCGTGTATCGTATCGTTGCTGCGATGGTATTTTTTATGTTTTTGTAAAGATTGGGCAATATCGATCAAGAAAAAACACCCTTATGAGGGTGTTTTTTTGATGTGTAATAAATAATAAAGATATCCTCCGGAAAGAAGACATAATGTGAAAACGAGTAGTTTTTCATTTGCATAGATGCAAAAAAGTCCGAGGACTATTGCATATAAAATGAAAAACATAAGGAGAAATATCCCGCCGCCATCAAATTGGTCTTCTTTGAAAGGGGTCGGTAGACGCTCTCTTTTATTGCTTTTGAATAGTGTAAAAATTTTTTTCACGAAATTCACAGCAATATATTGTATTCGTATGGTTAATGGATGTCTCATAAAAATATGATTAAACTTGCCATTAAACGTCTCGACAAGACGTATGTTTTTAAAGTTCTATAACGCGGTGACTATACCACTGGCATAACTTTTTGTCAAAATCTGTGCATTGTTTTGCTTACTTTTTTCTGATACACTGGTGTGTATGAATATTATTGTTTTTGTATTGGTTTTAATGGTTATTGTATTGGTTCACGAATTCGGGCATTTTATTGTGGCGAAGAAGAACGGGATCCGCGTTGATGAATTCGGGTTCGGTTTTCCTCCAAAATTGTTCGGCAAGAAATTCGGTGAAACGGAATATACGTTCAATCTTTTGCCGCTTGGTGGATTTGTGAAAATTTTCGGGGAAACACCTGACGAAGCTTCTATTTCGGGTGAGGATTCGAAACGGAGTTTGGTGAATAAACCGCGACATGTTCAGGCTGCGGTGATGGCAGCAGGTATCACGTTCAATTTTCTTTTGGCGTGGGTTTTGTTCATTGCTATTTTTGCGATTGGTGCGCCGTATTCAGATGCAACACCAATTCCAAAAGGTGGTGTTTTGCAAGATGCAAAATTAACCATTATGTATGTGGCACCGAAAAGTCCTGCAGAAACGTCGGGTTTAAAATCAGGTGATATTATTGCGGGAATTTCTTCAAAAACAAATTCGGAGACTGTTGAGAAACCAACCGTTTTGCAAGTGCAAACTTTTGTTACAAAATATGCAAAAGAAGGTGTAACGGTTGCATATCAACGCGGAAAAAATTCTTCAATAGAAAAAGTTTCAGCCGTTCCAAAACTCGATGAAAAAGGGGAACGATATCTTCTCGGTATTCAAATGGACAGTGTTGGAACATTGAAATTGCCTTTGATGGGTGCGGTGATCGAAGGAACAAAGACAACCGTTTCAATGACGCAGGATGTTGCTGTCGGTTTATATGATTTTTTCAAAACGGTATTTGTAGGAAAAGCGAAATTTAGCGATGTCTCCGGTCCCATCGGAATGGTCGGACTCGCCGGTGACGCCGCAAAAGTTGGTTTTGTGTCGGTGCTTATTCTGACCGCGCTTATCTCAGTAAATCTTGGACTTATGAATTTACTTCCTTTCCCAGCCCTCGACGGTGGTCGAATCTTTTTCTTACTTATCGAAGCCATAAAACGCTCCCCAATAAATCCCAAAATAGCCAACCGCCTCAACTACGCCGGCTTCGCCTTCCTCCTCGCTCTCATGGCCATTGTGACCTATCACGATGTCTTAAAACTGTTTTAAATAGAGTTTTTCAGACAAAGGTTGCTTTTCTGATGGTTTTTGTTAGTGTAACAATTATTACAAGGTAATTGTTATTTCTATGAAAAGATTTGTGTTGAAAAAGAGTTTGACTGTAGCAACAGTTTTTATTTCACTTTTTGTTCCAGTGTTCGTAAGTGCGGAAGAGTTATCAAACTTTGGATTACTTAAAGTGTCAGCTGGTACGGTAGAAGGTACCGGTACTCATTTTTCTATTACCGGTAGCGAATATCTTAATGTTACTTTAGATAGTACTAAAACCATAAAACTAAAAATGGAATCAGTTCCTGAAACAGTCACATTGATGATCGAACCAGTTTCTGTTTCGTCCTCAACACAATTAGCTTTTGTCGGTTTTCAACCAAACACCAGATATTATCTCTATCAAGATAATTACCACAATCTCACCGAATTAACCACGAACGAAAATGGAGTTTTTTCATATGCTCAAGACCTTTCAACTTTTCATATTGTTTTTATTCAACCAACACACAGCACCAGATTCATTAAAGATGACGCAACTGGTGGAGATTGTGCGAAAGGAACAAATCCAATTGGAACTTGGAATATATTAACAAAAACTTGTATCCTGAATACAGATTTATTGGAGACTATTCAAATAGATAACGATAATATAATACTTGATGGTAATGGGAAGACATTAACTGGGTATGGAACAGGGAATGGTATTTTTCTTTCTGGAGTAAAAGGAGTTACAATTAAAAATTTGATCGTTAAGAATTTTACTTGGGGTGTGCATCTTTGGTATTCTAGTAACAATAATCTTAGTAGTAATACTGCGCTAGATAATTTTTATGATGGTATTCTTCTTGATTATTCTGACGATAACATCATTTCGAACAACGTTGTAAATTCGCAGTATCCCCTTACTGGAATTGAAGTTTATACTTCTAACAATAATATTCTTTTTGATAATATCGTATCAAACGTTAATCGTGGATTTTCTCTTGGTTGGTCAAATAATAATGTTTTGAGGGGTAATACAATTTTAAATAATAAAATGGGAATTTCTGTAGATAACGCGAATGATAATAAAATTTATAGAAATAATTTTATTACTAATATCTATCAAGCGTTTATTTTTGGAAATGGTCAAAATTTGTTAAATCTCCCTAGTCCGATAGGTGGAAATTACTGGGATAGTTACGATGAAGTGTTAGAGAATTGCAATAATGTAAATAATGATAATTTTTGTGATGCTCCCTACATATTGCCTTATATGATAGACGGTGGACAAGATAATTTGCCGTGGATGAAAAAGGATGGGTGGATAATGCCTGTTGATCCGATAGTATCAAATCTTGAACAATACAAAATGTTAGGAACTGATGCAATAGCGGAGAGTGCGACATTTGTCGGAAATACCGCCGTGATGAAAGCAAAGCTTTCTGATCCGGCAAACGGAACGGTTAAAATGGAGGTTGAGATAAAGAAAACAAACCAATCTTTTGACGGAACAAATACACATGCTTCCGATTACGTCGCAAGCAATAATGTTGCCTCGATTACGATAAACGATCTCATTCCAAAAGATGATCAATATACTGCGGGCGGAAATGTCGCGTCGTTCCATTGGCGCGCGCGGGCAGTGAGTACAGACGGAAAAACCTCCGACTGGCAAGAATTCGGCACAGCAGGAAATACGGATTTTACTGTAAAAGTGGTTGCGTTGTGGACGCAAAAATTCTCACCATTTCCGTCTGAAGAAAAAACCAGATTGTGGGCTTCAGAAAATTATGGCAAGGGTTATTATTCTGATTGCCTAACAAGAGACACAAAAATATCTACCATAGCGAGATGTGGATGCCTCATCACATCTCTTGTTATGGTCGGAAGATATTATGGTTTAGAAAATGGAGTAGATGGAAAACCAATTGATCCACTCAATATAAACAACTGGCTTTACACTCACGGCGGATACACCGTCCCTGGAGAAACTGGTTCAGGTGACAAGGGTGGAAATCTAAAATATCCGAAAGAACGCGAATATCTCGGGACACAATTAGGGTCGTATTTTACAGTTTCGCAGTATAACGCTAAAAATTCAGTGGCTGTTCAAAATGCTTTTGAGACAAACAAACCGATTATTGCATGGAACGCGGATGTAGGACACTGGTTTATTGTTGATAGTAAACTTGGAACATCGCCAACGTATACAATGAAAGATCCGCTTTGGTACAAGACAAAAACACTTAATGAAAATCAACCAAGCGAATCCGAGAAATCAGTAATTCATGCGTACGGGAATATTTTTAGTAACGCAAAAATATACACGTACAACGCTGTGCCAAAGAAATTAAGTTCATTAACACTTACTCTCGGATCCCCCGCAGAATTGGTTGTTATTGATCCTAACGGACACAAGATTGGAAAAAATCCGGAAACGGGTGTTTTGTACGAGGAAATTCCAGACGCGCAATATTTCTCTGAGGAAAATATCTCATCAAGTGATGAAATTTTACCTGATGTTCTAAGACACGAAAATAAGTTTGTGATTATCAATGATCCCTTACCTGGCGATTATATGGTGCAAGTAATCGGAACGGGGGAAGGTGTGTATACTATATCCGCTCTTACTTATGACACTTTAGGAGAATCACACGATGTTATTAGAAGTGGAAATATCGCTATCGGAGATACGGACACATTGATGTTAGAATTTAATCCTGAAAACTTAATAGATTCTAAATTCGATCTTACTCAAAAAGAACTCATTGAATTGCTTAAAGAGAAAATCGAAAAAGTTGAAATGCCTAATGGAACAAAAAACTCCACATTGCAACAAATTGAATTGTTTGAGAAACTCGGTGCACAGGGGAATATAAAAACCCAAAAAGTTAAGTTGGATGTTGCCAAGCAACATATTTCCAACTTGCTTAAAAATACCTCTGACACCTCGGGTGTTGAAAAACTTCTTGAAATTCTCGACAGGATAGAAAAAACACTGCATAATTAAGTTATGATAATCAAAAAGATATTCGCTTTATTCCTCACAATTGTAATTTTTGGTGTGTTCGGTTACACCTTTCTTTTTCGCGAAAAAGAAAATCTCAAAATTAGCACAAAAGATGGTGTTGCTTCAAGTACTGCATTATTTGAAACATCCGGGTGTCTCAAAAAAGGAGAAAGAGCTGATTTCACAAATGACAAATCGTCAAGAAATGGAAACATTGAAGTGATTATATACGGCGATGATAATAAAAAAAATGGGAGCGTTGTAATTTCAGATGTACCTCTTACTCACTATTATCCAATTGAAATACACAAATGTAGTGTTTTTGCGATTAGACAGTTTAATCTTGATTACGATACCAATGAAGGTAAACCTGGGTTTGAAGAATCATTATGGAAGTATGATTATTCTGGAAATGGGAAAAAAGTGTTAGTATTTGGTTCAAAAGATATGAATGGCGTTTACAGCTCTGCATATTCTTACGATTTTCGAATTGATCCTGAAGAAAAATATGTTTCTTTAATCCAAGGCGATTTCAAAAAAATTCCCAACGCCCTTACTATTAAGGATATAAAAACAGGCAATACTGTTTTTGAGCTTCTTTATAATGACCTTGTAAAAAAATATCCGACAATAGGCGGAGATTTCGGATTGCAGGACTGGATAGAGGGAGGAAATGTATTTTTTGCTGACGTGTTTGATGGCGCGTGGGAAAGTGCATTCATTAGGATTGATAAGAACACATGGAAATACGAGGTACTTCTTGTTCCATCTAATCTTGTTGCAGGAGTAGAAAGACGAATAAATGAAAAAGGTTATCTTGCATATACTGATATACCGACATTCACTGGTTCTGAAGAAATGTCAGAGTCGATTATTGCAGATGCAATAAAAGAAGGAAAGAAAAAGAATTTGTTTGTTGCCGATCTTCGAACAGGAGAAATAAAAAAGATTGCAGAAACATCTCCCGATAAACGTTTTGAAATGGAATGGATTTCAAATACTGAACTTCAGTATACTTTGCTAGATGGAACGAAAAAGACTTTTTCCATTACTCAGTAGCTGTTTTTGAAACAGTTTTTACAGGTTTGTCAATTCCTTGATTTTAGCCTCTAAGTCGAGTAGTATTGGGGGTAATGTTACAATCAAAATTATTTACAAAAACGAGGAAAGAAGCGCCGGCTGATGAGGTTTCGCGCAATGCGCAATTACTCATTCGCGCGGGGTTTGTTCACAAGGAAGCTGCGGGTATTTATTCATATTTGCCTCTGGGTTTTCGCGTGGTGAAAAAGATCGAGAATATTATTCGCGAAGAGATGTTGAAGATCGACGGTCAGGAAATTTTGATGCCGGGAATGCATCCGAAAGAGAATTGGGAAAAGACGGGACGATGGGATACAATGGATGACCTGTACAAAGTTACCGATTCATCGGGACGCGAGGC
>Ga0172379_10003530_pt1 | contig 24700 bp, 23 predicted proteins | sample GrowelOW334metaG_FD_119756 | JGI IMG/M metagenome (GOLD analysis project Ga0172379, IMG submission 119756) | Groundwater microbial communities from an aquifer near a municipal landfill in Southern Ontario, Canada - Groundwater well OW334 metaG | ecosystem: Environmental > Aquatic > Deep...
AAGCCGGTGCCTGTGGAATTGGGTAAACGAAACGACCGGTTCGTGGTAATTCGGAAAGGTCTCAAGGAAGGGGATGAGATCGCATGGCTTTCCCCCTCGCCGGAGTTCTATTCCCTCGGAAGAGCCGCGGAGATGGAACGCCGCGCACAGGAACTGGCTAAACTGAAAGCCAGTCCCGACAGCTCATTTACCCCGGAAACCCACAAATTTCAGGGGAAATAGGTGCGGGATAGTGCTGCCGCACGGCGTGAACGAAGACCTTTTTCGTGACTTTGCGGGAGAATAATAGAAGATTTTCATATGATAAAATCTTTTTCATAATACGTTTTGCTTCGAGAGGCGAACATGAAATTTCCGGATTTCAGAAAATTTAAAAAGAGATACATTATTGCAGGCTCGATAGTCCTGGCTGCTCTGGTGGCCGCCGGTATTTACTTCAAGATCGCCCACAGCGATCCCAAGATTGCCACCTACAAGGTTCAGCGCGGGGATTTTGTCATCGACATCAACCAGAGCGGAGAACTCGATGCAACCCGGTCGGTTTCGGTTACCGTTCCTGTGCGGATGTACGGGAATACGAGAGTTATCGATATCGTGCCGGACGGCACCATGGTCAAGGAAGGGGATTTCCTTATCCAGTTCGATACAACCGACGCCCAGAAAAATGTCACGGACCGTCAGAACGAGCTTGCTCAGGCCGAAGCGGATTTTGCGAGCAACAATGCCAGCATCGAATCGAACATGAAGCAGCTGGAAAATTCATTTCAGGTTCAGCAATATACATTCGAGCAGGATAAACTGAGCTACGAACTTGCCAAGTATGAAGCCCAGGCCAAACGTCGTGAAATGGAGCTCACCTTTAAAAAATCCGAACTGTCTCTTGCCCAGGCAAAACAGAAGATAGAGTCCCAGAAAATCATCGACAAGGCTTCGGTTGCCCGCGCCGAGCTGCGGGTGACACAGGCGAAAGCGCGATTGAAACAGGCGCAGGGCGGTCTTGGGGAGCTGACCATGCGGTCTCCGAAATCCGGTCTTGTCGTCCTTCGGGAAATCTGGGGGTCTCAGGGAAGAGCCAAGGTGAAAGTAGGGGATTCACCCTATGCGGGTCAGGAACTGATCGCTATTCCCGATCTTTCGGAGATGAAAGTTAAAACAAAGGTGAACGAGGTCGATATCAGCCGTGTCAGCAAAGGGCAGTCGGTAACGGTCAGCCTCGATGCCCTTCACGGGCCCATATTCAACGGCAAGGTTTCAAGTGTTGCAACGCTCGCCCGCCGTGAAGGCGATTCGGAAGTAAAGGTCTTTGACGTCGAGGTTATCATCAACGCTTCCGATCTGCGGCTGAAACCGGGAATGACCGCCCAGTGTAATATCATCACCGGGAAAATTCCCAATGTCATCTCCGTGCCGCTCGAAGCTGTGTTCGAGAAAGCGGACACGACTGTCGTGTATATTAAAAAAGGCGGTTTCGAGCAGCGGCCGGTTAAAATCGGCTCGAAAAACAGCGATTATGTGATCATCGAAAATGGTCTGGCGCCCGGAATGGAGGTTGCGCTCCGGGATCCAACCATCCGTCTCGAGGATTTGGGGAAGGAGCCGCCGAAAGTGAAAAACGGTTCCGGCGGTTCGCAGGGTTCCCAGCAGAACCGTTCTCAGGGTGACCGTCATTGATGCAGATGAATTCACGTATTACGAAAAGTATGTTCCGCTCCACGGAGAGTTGAGTTCATGAATTACAGAGAAAGTTTAGTCATAGGGCTTGAAGGAATCCGGAGCCATATGCTCAGGTCGCTTTTGACCATGCTCGGAATCATCTTCGGGGTGGGCGCGGTGATTGCCATGCTTTCCATCGGTGAAGGCGCGAAACGTCAGGCCCTCGAACAGATACAGCTTATGGGTATGCATAATATAATTATCCAGGATGTGCCCGTTACCGATATGGAAACGGGGCTGGGAAGGTCCAGCCTTTCGAGCGGACTCTTCTGGACTGATGCCCGCGCCGTTCAGGAATTGAATCCGCTGATAGAAATGACCGTTCCCGAGAAGGAGATGCAGCTTGAGGTCCGTCATAAGAACGAGCTTGTCAAAACCACGGTTATAGGAACCACGCCCGAATATGGCGTCGTAATGAACTATGTTCCACGTGACGGCGCTTTTTTCAACTATCAGGATGTCGAGGAATCACGGCGGGTGTGCGCTCTGGGAAGCGGGATAAAACGCGACCTTTTTTACTTCCGTGATCCGGTCGGACAAAAAGTAAAGATAGGCGACCAATGGTATACGGTGATCGGCATGATGGAAGACAAGGCTGTTTCCACCGGCGGGCAAAAAACGGATATCATGGTCCGCGATATGAATAAATACGTGTATATTCCCATAACCTCCATGTTGAAACGCTATCCCAAACAGCAGTTCGAGAGCGAGATCACCCGATTTACCGCCCGGGTGAACGATCCAAACCGTATCCAGGAAGCGGCGAACATTGTTCGGAACACCATGCTGCGCCGTCACAATCAGGTCAAGGATTTCGAGATAACCATTCCTGAGGCGCTCCTTCGTCAGAGCCAGCAGACACAACGGATATTCAATATCGTTATGGGCGCTATTGCAGGCATATCGCTTTTGGTCGGGGGAATCGGCATTATGAATATCATGCTCGCCACCGTGCTGGAAAGGACCCGTGAAATCGGAATCCGCAGAGCGGTCGGCGCAACCCGCCGCGATATTCTCGGTCAGTTTCTTCTTGAAGCGGTAGTGCTGAGCTTTACCGGAGGGGTCATTGGAATTTTCCTCGGTTTCGGCATGACAAAGGTTATAGCCGTTTACGCACACTGGCGGACTATAGTTTCGATCCAATCGATATTTCTGGCTTTCTGGGTTTCGGTTGCAGTAGGGGTAATATTTGGATATTATCCTGCCAAACGGGCGGCGATGAAAGAACCGATCGAAGCCCTGCGATATGAATAAGGTAAACAGCAGAATAGATAAAAAGCTGAAGGCAGATCGGTAAAAAGTAGTCAGGAGGTTCTTTGCATGGGTTTTCATATAACCGCGCGCTGCGGGTCATTTGTAGTTAAAGCGGCAATGGCAGGATTGTTTTTCTTTCAGGTAGTTGTTTCGGGGGCATTTGCTCAAAAAGCGCTTACTTTGCAGGATGCCATCGATATCGCTCTGGAAAAGAGCTACAGCATGAAACAACTCCGCTTGCAGCTGGTTCAGGCTGAACAGAATCTCATTTCCGCCAGAAACAGTTTCCGGACGAATATCAAAATGGCGCTTGATTCCCCTATCTGGTCGGAACAGGTATCGTCGGTGCAGGTGGCAAATTCTCTTCCGGTATACAACAGTACCGGTTCCATGCAGTATCACGGCGGATTGACAGTCAAACAACCGCTCCCCACAGACGGAACTATCACGTTTACATCGAACCTTACCCATTCAAACGTTTCCACCTATCTGACCACGAGTGATAATACATTGAAACGGGCTGATTTTTTGTCTTCGTTCCGGGTGCAGCTCAATCAGCCTCTCTTTACCCTGAACAGAATCCAGTTGAATTTGAAAAACGCTCAGCTTGGCTATGAGCAGACATTCCGTCAGAGAACCCGCCAGCAGCTTGATGTTATCTATAACGTTACTGCATCTTTCTATGAGCTTTATAATGATATCCGCACAGGTGAAATTACCAAAGAAACCTTTGACCAGCAGCAGAAAGCCTACGAAACCTCCAAACTGAAATTCCAGGCCGGACTGATCCCCGAGGTCGAGGCTCTCCAGATGGAAGTTGACCTGGCCGAAGCCAGCGACAATCTCATTTCCAGCCAGGCTTCTCTGGAGCGTCAGAAAGAAAGCTTTAAACAACTTGTCGGCCTTGATTCCAGGGAAGATATCACGGTAAAAGCGGATTTGATCATTACCCATTTTGATATTGACGCAGAGAAGGCTGTTGCCGAGGGTCTCAAAAACCGCTCGGAAATTCGTGAAGGGGAAATTTCCATCGAACAGGGAAAGATGAATATCCGTGATATCGCTTCGAACAATCAGATAAACGGCCAGCTTTCGGCATTTTATGATTTTACCGGTGTGAGCGACCCGACCATGTCGTATGATTCCAGTCCCGGGGAATTATTGAACTCAAGCTGGGATGACTTGCAGCGCCGCCCGAGGAACCGTGGTGTGACCTTTACCCTGAACGTTCCCGTCTGGGACTGGGGAGTGAATGCGGCAAAAGTGGAGAGCGCTAATGCCCAGCTAAAAAATACCCAGCTCCGTCTGGAAGATACGAAAAGAACTATCGAACGAGGAATCAAAGATTCCATCAGCAGGGTAAGAGACGCCGAGAGCCGTTTGAAGATTCTTCAAAAGAGGCAGGAAGTCGCCCAGAAAAGCTACGATATCTCTCTCGAACGGTTCAATATTGGAGAAATCAAGGCGGACGATCTCGCGCAGGACCGTAACCGTCTCAACAATGCAAAAATGGCCTACCTGGGAGCATACATCTCCTACCAGCTTGCTGTCGCAGATCTGAAACGCAACACTCTGTTCGATTTTGAAACCGGCCAGCCGATAAAATAGAGGCAGCCACGGAATCCGCCGATTATTCACAAACTTAAGTAATATTCTTACGACTTATTATTCAACAAATACGTATAGCATCAATTGGAAGGCAGCCCCCTAAATCCCCCGGAGGGGGACTTCAGGATTTTTTTCGGTTGATTTCAAGCGCTTTCGTTCGAATTACGGTTAAAACAGAGTCAAGACGATGATGTATTTCGCTGTTCTCGAATCGTAATACTGTATATCCGCCCGCTTCAAGATAGGAATCACGGTTTTCGTCATATTCCTTTCGTTCGCGATGGATGCCTCCATCAATCTCGATAATCAGTTGTTTCTCATGGCAGTAAAAATCTGCGATATATCGTCCTATGGGATGTTGATTCCTGAATCGTAAACCGTCGAGTTGTCTATTATTGATACAAGACCAGAGAATTTTTTCTGTCTCTGTCATTTCAGTTCGGAGGTTACGGGCGATTTCAATGACATATCGCGGGCTTAGTTTTTTGCGGAAAATCATGGTACACCTTAAAATCAGCCCCCTAAATCCCCCGGAGGGGGACTTAAAAAGACTGAAAAACAGCGTGAAAGCAGTAGTAACCAAAAGACCTTTAGTATCTTTGCCGGGGAAGTCCCCCTTTGGGGGATTTAGGGGGCTGAAATTTCAAATTCCGGCAATCCCTTCACAATTTTCACCGTCTCGATGCTCACCGTGACAATCATCTTAATCAGTCTTCTTATATACCAGCGGTCGTCATTGTTGTTTGGGTCGCTTATTATGCCACTGCGTGGGTCGGTTTTAACACGGTATTGGTCAACAATCCATTCCAGTGCTGAACGGTTTCCCAGACGGTAATCGAAAGTCTCCGGCGGGATTTCGGCAAGTGTCAGAAAATCATTATAAATTACCGCCGTTTTGTCCTTTGAAAATTTCATCTTCTCCACGCGCCAGTCTAAGGATTTGCCGGGGGTTTCTATCTCCCTGAGAGGATATTCCGTCTGGTTTTCGTAGTTCACATGCAGTTCCGCGAGAAGCTGCCCGGCCTCTGAAAATCCCCGGAAATCCTTTAAATACGGCACGCGCGGCAACTCGATCCGCAGATTAGCACCGTAACGGTTCCTGTATTCCGGATGATGCAGAACTCCGTAAACATAATGAAAAATGTCCCACTTGGTTATCGTTTCATCGCCGTAATGCGCCCTGAACTCGCATAGTGACCAGTCACTTATGTTCTCGCGGCGGTTCGTCCCATCCGTATCGTAAGTGTAGAAGGGGAAACACTGGGTATCGCCAGTTAAATGAAGATCGGGTATAATATTTGTCAAAACACATTAGAAAGGTTTATTGTTACCAATGGCGGTTGCACAGATTACTCTATTTTCCTGTTCGGTTTCCGGGGTGGGGAAAATGTGGGGGATTTGATAAACACTATTGTTCATAATCCTATCGAAAAACAAATATGATTTAATAAAGGGCCGATAAAGAGAGAGTCTTATTTTTTCTCTTTCAAATTTAGCTTTTTTTCCTCTTATGAGATGAAGTTTTTAAGTCCCCGCTCCACTTAATTTCATTCTCATTGTTATCAACAAAATCATCAACATTCTGGTTATGAGGGCTTCCATGCCACCGCGATATGTGGTCATTATAAACCGTTATCATCTTTTTGATATTGCTTTCGAGCGCGGATACGGAAAAATTATACACCCAAGTATCACGGTTTGTTTTTACCCCGTTGCTGATGGTGGTAAAAAATGTATGCGTATCAAAATCCTTTAAACGTTTTGAATCGCATTTTCCCATTGACAAGAACGTTTCAAAATCATCTTTTATATCATCGGTCAACCAATTATATTTCTTATCGGGCAAAAGTTCTTTCCATAAAACATTAATGGACTTGTTCTTTTCGTTTAAGAAGGTGTATTTCTGCTCTTTACGCCAGTACTCATCAACACGGGCATAGTAAACTCTCCCATTTCTTGTATCCGTGGCCCCGTTTTTTCTGACGAAAAAGTTTATGCTGACACCCACCTGAATCCCAAAGACATTGTGCGTCGTGCCCGAAAGTTTCGGGTTCTTGCGGACATTACCACCCAAATCCAAGATATAAATAGTTTTAAAATCTTTCATTAAGTGTTTTCGGACACCATCGTAAGAAATACTATCGATGAACGAATTGTTTGACACAAAGGCAACGATTCCTTCGTCATTTTTTTCCCGAATTCTATCACTCGCCCAGCGTATTGCTTTAACATAAGGATCATACAATTGCGTATGCAATGTTGCTAAAGAATCCTTTATATATGTATCCTTAATCCTTTTATTAATGACCGGATACTTCCGGTTCTTGTTATTGTCGTTCTCATTGACCTGCCCGGCATTATAGGGCGGGTTGCCGATGATGACAAAAATGGGGGATTTTTTCTGGCGTTCGACCCGCTCGGTATTTTTCTCAGTGAAAAGATCGAGCTGTTCAGGTTCCGCCAGTCCGAAAGTGTCCACAAGGCAGATACCCTCGAAGGGCTTGTATTCCCCGGTCATTTCAAAGTAAGCGTGTTCGATATTCATCGAGGCGATATAGTAAGGCAGGAGCATGACCTCGTTGCAGTGGAGTTCAGAGTCGTATTTGTCCGGCAGGGCTGTTTTCCTGATTTGTCGCATGATGCGCATGATGAAATTGCCCGTGCCAACAAAGGGATCGAGAATATGAACGCCTTCGTCTGAGAGCGAGCGTCCGAATTCGCGCTGGAGTATGTCCTCCACCGAATTGACCATAAAATCAACAATCGGCTGAGGGGTATAGACAATGCCGTGCGTGTCCGCGACTTTAACCGAAAACCCCTGGAAGAACTTTTCGTAAACGGTGTTGAGAAAGTCCTGTTTGCGGGTGTAATCGTCAATGGTTGCGGCGGCGCGTTCGATGGCAACATAAAAAGGGTCAAGCTCTTTAAGAAATTCCCCCCGGCTGAAATGGTGCGATGTGAGCGCGTCTATGACCTTTTCTATTTCATGAGCTATAATGTTTTTGGTGGCGAAATCCGGATTATTGAAAATCTTACTGAAAATGCGGATTGTGAGAAGGTGCTGGATAAGCATTTCCTCGATGGCTTTATCCGAGATATTCGGATTGATCGAGCGTCGGCAAAGATCGATGAAACCGGCATACGCGGCGACAAAAGCTGTATTGGTGTTTCTTTCCTGCTCAATGAGAAGAAGAAGTCCTTCGGCTATCTGACGCACCTTGCCGCTGAATTCATCAACCGCCTGTTTCCAGTGTTCAAATTCGGGCGGATGGTATGAGAAAAAAAGGTGGAGCGGCTCGATGAGGGATTCGGGGGTGTCAGCCTGTTTGTCGAAAATTCTCTCGCCATTCTGAAATAGGACAATACGGTCAGGGGATTGAAAGAGGATGTTATCGCGCGGATACCCTGTCTCGAATTTCTTTTTTATTTCAGCATCGAGGTCGTCCTTTGTGTCTTTCGCCTCCCAGTAACCCTGCGCAAGCTTGAAATCATCAATAAGGGTGCCGTCTATGGAAAGCTGACGCCCGTTTTTCCGAAAGGGGTATTCCTCAATCAATGTATAGCCGAACTGTTTCGCTGCCGTACGGAGGAGTTTTGCAAAGGCGTTTTTTACCGCCCCCTCGTGCTCGTAACCAAGCGAAGTGAATTTCTGGAGGGCGGCGTAGTAATCCTTTACTGCTTTGTGCGATGGCTTCAGATTGAGGTCCATACGTTATTGCTCCGGTTCATAAACAGCAAAAGTATATAACAGTTATGATTATTTTCCTCTCCCCGTTTCCCTCCGGACAGGGCTTAAAAGCGGAAAAGCAATCTTTTAAGTCCCCCTCCGGGGGATTTAGGGGGCTGTATTTCAGGGTGCTGTCTTTTAAAACGGGTTTTCGCTCCTGTAGAGCTGGCCGCGCGGCTGGTTGAACGAAAAATCCTCAATCCCAAGCATCTTCACTGCGCTAAAGAGCGTTTTCCCCGCATGGGCGAATCCTATCGCCGTATGGTGGGGATAATGCTTTTCTATCAGCACATGACGGTAAAATCGTCCCATTTCCTTGATACCGAAAACGCCGATTCCGCCGAATGACCGCGGATCGATATCGAGAACCTCGCCCTCAGCCGCATACGAGCAAAGCTGCGCATCCGCTGTCGACTGCAGACGGAAGATCGTTACATCCCCCGGGCGGAGAACTCCTTCGAGCGAGCCGCGGGTAATATTGGGAGGGGCTTGCGGTTCCAGAAGTTTGTACATGATGTACTGGTAGTTCAGAGAGCAGCCGGAAAGACAGCATGACGGGGTGTTTCCGCAATGGAAACCCATGAAAAGATCGGTCGGAGTGTACCCTTTGAGACGGGCGCCGGCGGCGCTGATCATATCGGCGGGCACCGTGTTGTTGATGTCGAGAAGCGTGACCGGGCTGTTGGTGGCTGCACAGATCATATATTCGCTCAAAGCGCCGTAGATGTCCACTTCGCAGGCGACCGGCATCCCCAGTTTCGCCAGCCGTGAATTGACATAGCAGGGAACGAATCCGAAATATTTTTCAAACGCCGGCCAGCATTTGTCTGCAAATATGCCGAACCGTGACGCCCCCAGGTTGTCCTCGGCGAATGAGATCAGTGCGCGCTCGAACTGTGCGAGTTTGGGGAGCAGATCGGGATAGGTGTTGCCGCCGCCGAGTTCCTCGGTCATCTCACGGACCGTGTCGGCGATACCGGGATCGTTTTCCGCCTGAAGGAACCGGTCGTAAAGGTCGAGCTCGCTGTTTTCCATGATCTCAACTCCGAGGTCATAGAGAGGCTTTACCGGGGCATTGCAGGCGAGAAAATCCTGCGGACGGGGGCCGAAGGTGAAAATCTTGAGCGCCGAGATTCCCAGAAGCACCCGTGCGACCGGAATGAAATCTCCGATCATTTTGGCGACTTCCGGCGGCGTTCCCACAGGGTATTCTGAGAGATAGGGCGTTACATACCGAAGGCCGCAGTTGTAGGATGCGTTCAGCATTCCGCAGTAAGCGTCGCCTCTTCCGTCGAAAAGGTCATTCTGCGATTCCTCGGATGCGCCGGCGAGCATCACCGGCCCTCCGAAACGTTCGGCGAGCATGGTGAGGGGGCCTTCCGGGCCGAAATTGCCCAGATAGACCACCAGAGCATTTATCCCTTTCTGATCGATTTCGTCCAGGGCGACAAGCACATCCCGCTCGTTCTCGACGATGGTGTCGCAGCCGATGACCGGAATTTTTTGTGCACGGCATTCTTCGATAACCTTGTTTCTGCGCTTCCGGGACAATTCAAGGGGGAAGCAGTCCCTGCTCACCGCCACAATACCGGCTTTCACTACTGGAATATTTCTCATCAAAACCTCCTTGGAAAAACGAAAAGATGTGTATACGCAACCGCACAGATAAATTGACATCTCTCCCGCCGGACTTCTTTGAAAAATCCGATTAAACAACATATCAAAGGATGAGCTTATACAAATAAAGAAAATACTACGTTTTTTCCAAGCCCGAAACAGGTTATTTTCACTCGGGAAGAATATCTCCGGCCTCCCGTACCACCCGGAACCCGACTTCCTTCGAATCGGAATACCACCACAGGCTTTTCGGCGACTGGGGATCGGTCACCATCCATGCGTCATGGGCGGTGCTGCCGCGGGCGGATGAGCGGAGGTCTTCCGGAGCGCTCAGATACGATCCCCCGCGGACGACATGCTCTTTTCCGGAAACGGGGCCTCTCGGATCGACCGTGAGGCTGTCTTTCGCGTCTGAGGTATAAGCATCGGGAGAATACCAGTCCAGGCAGAATTCACGGACATTCCCGGCCATATTGAAAAGCCCGAGGGGATTCGGCTCGCATGTATAGGGAGGCTGGGTTTTCAGATCGCTGTTGCTTCCGAACCAGGCATACTTCCCTATCTGGCTGTCATCGATGCCGAACAGCCTGTTTTTCAGAGATTTCCGCGAAAGTTTTTTTAGATCGGCGGGAAACGGGTAGGCTTCCTGTTTCCGAGCACGGCAGGCATATTCCCACTCCGCTTCCGTGGGGAGACGGTATTTCTTCCCGGTCACTTTCGAGAGCCATTCGCAGTATTTCACAGCGGCAAACCAGGTCATGGTTATTGCCGGGCGCGATCCTTTTCCCCATCCCTGGTCGGGAGCGCCGTAGGGCGGCGTCGGACCGGTTATCGCGTCAAACCCGGCCGAATCCGACAGTGTGTGCTGCCCTCCTTCCGCTTTCCTCCCGGTGGAGGTTTTCGCGTAATAGAGGTCGAATTCCCTCCAGGAAACCTCCGCCTCGCCAATCCAGAATCTGCTCAGTTTCACCCTGTGCTGCGGTCCCTCGTCCGGGCGGCGCCCCTGCTCGGATGCGGAGCTGCCCATCAGGAACGTTCCCCCCGGAACGGCGATCATGGAAAATGTTACCTCCGATCCCGGTATCTTCTCGGTATAACTTTCGAATTTTCCCGAATCCTCCGGATAGACAGGACGTTTGATCTTCTCTCCTTCCACGGGGGCCTCGGTGGTTTCGGCGCTTTTCTCACGGTAATGGCCGACAGAGAGATGGCAGTTGATACAGCGGATCTTATCCTTCGTCCGGGTATAATATTCGTGAGCTTTGACCCCTTTCGGGCTTAGCTCGAGGCTGTAGAGGTCGGAATGACATGCAAGGCAGGATGTGTCGTAGGTGAACCGTGAGGCGTGATCGAGGGTCGATTTCGCTTCCCAGTCGATTTTTTTCGTGTCCTTGAAAACATTGCCGTACACGTCCTTGACCCCCAGACGGGTTTTTTCGGTCAGATACCGTATGCCGCCGGGAGGAAGATGGCATTCGGTGCAATGCACTGTCATTCCCGCTTTATTCTTGTAATGGGTCGATTTTTTCCAGGATACCGCCGCATGCGGATGAGCATGGCAGAGGAAACAGAACCGGTCGCTCGATGAGTAATGAACCCCGGCATATCCGAGATATGCGATTAAAAGACCTGCCCCCATGCCGAGGAACAGCTTGTAATTCCCGGCCATCACCCGGACGAACCGGGAAAATTTGAATGCCATCCGTCTTTTCCCCAGGGATGAACATGAAAAATGAAAAAATTGTCTGAACCTTGATTCACATAATTATGGGATTTCCCTGATTTAAACCGATTCTCTATCATGGCAATCCTACAAATCATTATTCAGACTATTGATTCGGGACGCGGTAACGTTCTTTTACAGTTCCCTGACCCAGACATTACGGAATTTCACCGGGTGGTTATGGTCCTGAAGGAAGATCGGGCCGCGCGGGGCTTCGACATTCCGGGGGCCTCCCGGGGTGGCTTCGATCTCCACATTATCCTGGATGAGCACGCCGTTGAGGAGGATAGTGCCCCGGGCTTTCTTTTCGATCTTGTTTGCGGCATTGAATTTCGGGGCATGGAAGATGATGTCGTAAGTCTGCCATTTTCCCGCCGGCCGCGAGGGGTTCACCAGCGGCGGATACTGCTTGTAAATTGCGCCGACCATACCGTCGGTGTAGGTCTTGTTGCCGAACGAATCCAGCACCTGCACCTCGTATATTCCCTGAAGATATACCCCGCTGTTGCCGCGGTCCTGGCCTTCGCCTTTCGGCGGATAGGGAGCGGCGAATTCGATATGAAGCTGCATATCGCCGAATTCCTTTCGGGTCATGATGCCGCTGCCTTTTTTCACCGTAAAGGCCCCTTCGGCCACAGTCCATGCCGCGGGCTTGCCGTCCGGCTGCACCCATTCGGAAAGGTCTTTGCCGTCAAAAAGGACAACCGCGTCCGAGGGAGCCTTGCCCGCCGGAGTGCTCACCACAGCGGGTTCTTTGTCCTCCGCGAGAATTACCGATCCCGGTGTAAAGATCGCGGCCAGAATAACCGCAGCGTAAAAGGCAGCCTTCATCTTCATCTTTTTTCTCCTTTTTTCGAATAAAAATGGAAGTACGGTGCTAACCCGGATAATTCAAAAAAGAGGATGTATATTTTCATGATTGTCTAAACTACAGCCCCCTGAATCCCCCAGCGGGGGACTCAAAAGACTGTAAAAAAATGCATAACTTTATGATCTCGATTTTAGATCAACAAGTTTTATCCTTATCCGCCGAAAGTCCCCCTCCGGGGGATTCAAGGGGCTGCCTTCAATGAATCGAATTATAAATAACCTGAAAGAGTTCTTCTTTTTACTTTTTATTCCGTGTCGCTCCCGGCCAGTCATCGGTTCGGAATGTCGATGCGGGCAGTCCCTCCTTGTTGTAGAGATTACAGACCGGATTGCTGCTCCATGCGTACCGCGCTGCCACAGGCTCCGCCACCTTGTCGCTCGAGACCGTTATCTCGTTCCCCTCGATTTTCGCATTGGCCCAGACGAATTTTTTGTCGGCGCCGGCGATGGCGAATCCTTTGAGCGGTTCGTTGTTACGGGCGGTCAGGCCGCCTCCGACATGATCGAACGTAAGACGGATTTTCCCGCCCTCGGCTGTCATGGATTTATAAATCGGCCCCGTGTAGGGTATATCTTTGCCGTACGCCACATGCAGCGCGCTCAGTGCGGAGCGTCTCCCGGCATCCTGTTTGTTCTTGTAATGGACATCCTCCGCTATCCCAAGGTCGAGCGTGACCGCGAGGCCGGTTTTGGGAAGCTCGAGCGCCATAAGTTCGGCTTCGCGCGTTTCCGCCCAGCCGTTATCCACAGGTTCCTTGTCGGGCTGGCCGACATTGGCGAGCTGCACCACGATGAACGGCAGATTCTCGGCTTTCCATTGGGCGCGCCAGTCTTTGATAAGGGTTTTGAGCAGGGTGCGGTACATGTAGCCGCGCCCGCTGTCGCTTTCTCCCTGGTACCAGAGCGCTCCGGTGACCGGGAATCGGGTGAGCGGGGCGATCATGGCGTTGAAAAGCCAGGTGGGAGCCCCGAATCCCTTTGTGAACCCTTTAGGATTTGCCGGGAACGGATCATAGGATTCTCTGCGGCTCATCTGCACAAAGCAGTATTCGAACCAGCCCGAGACCGCCTCGTAGTGAAGGAGCATCTCTTTCGGTTTGTCGTCGATGACTTTCTCCCAGCCGTCGAGGAGGTATTTCGTATCCGGGTTTGCAGTGATCGCCGCACGGCTCATCCAGGGGGAAATATCGGTGCCGCCCCATGCGGACTGAACGAGTCCGATGGGGATATCGAGATTCTTTTCCAGTTCCCGCACAAAATAGTATCCGACCCCGGTAACTTCGCCGACCGTGTGGGGAGTACATTCCTGCCACTGTCCGGAACAGTCCTTCTGCGGGTCAGCCGCTCCCGCCTTTTTAACCATGAAAAGACGGATTTTCGGGTGGTTTCCTGCGGCGATCTCCACTTCCGGATTGGCCGAATACTTGACCGGCCACTGCATGTTGGACTGGCCGGAGCAGACCCACACATCGCCGATAAGGATGTTGTAAAGGGTTACGGTATTCTTCCCTTTGACTGTCATGGTGAACGGCCCGCCGGCCTGCATCGGTTTGAGGCTCACTTTCCAGAGGCTGTCGGCGCCGGTTACCGCGGAGAGTTTCTGCCCGTGGAAATCCACCGTTATCTTCTCGCCCGGTGAAGCCCATCCCCAAACCGGGTAATCGGCGTTTCTCTGGATCACCATGTGATGCCAGAGAAACGAGGGGAGAAGGACGTCGGCAGAGAGAATGGAATTGCAGACAACAAAGACAGCAAACATAATGATCGTTCGCCGGATTGAATACATATTGAATATCCTCCTGCAGAGTAAGAATGTAATATAATTACTCTCTTATGGTTCTTAATGCATTTATCATGTAGGTGATTTCACGGTAACATTTGTCGAAAGAATTTGCCCTTCGTCGGGCTTCCTGTATGTCGAACAACTGGGTAAGCGCAGGTTGGTCGAGTGTTTCGGAATATGAGTGATTTCCCTTCATTCTATAACTGAGCCATTCTTTAGCTCCTCTGATGTCTTCTGGGTTAGCAACTATTTCAAGGTTTTCCGATAACCCTCTTTTTCCTTGGACCGATTTTGCAGAAGCAATAAACCATGCTTCAAATTCTTTGTATGCAAGAATTACCGATATTAGTATATCAGAACGGGCTGCCTGAGCACGGGAAAGTAATTTGGGGGCATCATATTTAGGGCACTCATTATCTCCATCACAGTCAATGAGGATGAGAATACCGCCTTTCCCACCAATTTGACGGGCTACAAGTTCTACAGCTCTTTCCAGTTCACCTTCTTTTTTCAGTTGGCTGGCTGGTTTTCTGATTATTGGTTTTATATCGATGTATAGTGAGGGGTCAATCTCAACAGCAATTCTCCTTATTAACAGAGGGACAGATTCGACTTCACCATGTCCCTCGACAATTGTGGCAATGCGGATCACATTCATTCCCACACCCCGCCAAAAAGCTCAAGCTGAGCGGGTGGTATCTTATTAATCGTCTCGGTATCTGGACCCAGTTGATTAAAACGCAACAATTCCCCGGCAGTATAGAGACGATCTTTAATTGCGTTTCGACTGGAGGCATCAATCGGTCCAATTTTTGTATCGCCGTTTTCGTTTACGACTCCAAGAATCCACTCATCGCTTATGTCTTTGTCATCGAGAATGTCAGGGCTGTGGCTAGTCACGATAATCTGAACATTCCTTGATGCGGCGATGAGAGCATCACGGAGAACGCCTGCGGCTCCGGGATGCACTGCAACTTCCGGCTCCTCAATCCCGACGAAAGGAATACGACGTTCACCCTCACCAAAAGATTGATACAAGGCAGTCAGAACGCCGAGGGCGCGAAGAGTGCCGTCGGACATATTTTCCGCGGGGAAACGCCAAGGGGTTACATTTGTCCCCACGACCTGACGGAATTCGAGTGTTTCTTTCTTGCCCATATGCTTAACTGTGACGCCCTTCACACCCGGAACCACTTTGGAAAGGAACTCCATAACCTTGTTGTAGGTTTCTTTGTCCTCTTTTTCCATCAGATTTAAAACACTCGCAATATTCTCCCCGTCACGGCGTAGAAGAAATCCGGTATCAGGAGGCTGCAATTCACGAATACTATCCGGATTCAGGTTGTAGAATCCCATATGCGAAAGCGTATTGTAAACCTCACGAAATTTTGGAATGCCTGCTGCAGCAACAAGATAAAGCCGATCATTGGCTACAGGCGGCATGACTTTTTCACTGGATTCGATGAGGTTGCCTTCTTGTATACGGTAAAAGCTATGATTGTTCAATTCCGGCCCAACAACATGGCATCCTTCCTCTTGAACTTCAAATCCGCCTTTTTTCATAGCCCCAACACTAAAGGCAAACCATCCGGTAATGTTTTCCGATATCCTGAATTCGAGACGAATGCCAAAATTAGTCGGGTGGCCGGAAGAACGGCGCCGGACCTCATTAATTCCGCCACGTTCCCGTAGGGCATGTTCCAAACTTGTGTTAAGTGATTCCGCAATAAGTCGGAGAGCATCGAGGAAATTGCTTTTCCCTGCGCCGTTTGGCCCCACAAGAAAGGTTAAGGGGCCGAGTCTAACAGAACATGCCGAAATACTTTTGTAGTTCCGAAGAACAATTCTACTCAGAAATATGGGATTATTCATAATTCTTCCCCTCAGAATGTAAAGCTTCAAAATCCGGGTTCGCGTTTTTATTTACGGTCATTTTAATGGATCACTATATTCCCTTACAATACAATAACCGACGGGTAGTGTCAATGTATCTTCAGTACGAACAAATATTTTTTCAGGAATCTTTTTCATCCCGCCTGCTTCAATATGAAATCCGCGGCCTCTTTTGCCTCTTTCTCATCCGGGAGCGCACAAGCAAGAATATTCAGGATGCCGCTCTCGCGGATGCGCCGGAGGGTGGGCGGGTAATTGATATCGAACACCCATGACATCTGCATCAGAGTAAAATCCGCCATCGAAAACAGATTCTCGTTCGATACGGTCTCACGGTTCCATATTTCCCCGATCGCCAGGGGATTTGCCGGGCCTTCCGCACGGATGAAAAGCGCTTCTTTCAGATGATCCCCCAGTTGGTTGTTCTCTATCCTTTCACGGATGATGCGGTAGATATCGAGCTTGTCGCCGTCACGGATCAGTTTCACAAAAGGCAATGAATCCGGCAGTACCCCCGGTGGGATGGTTCTCAGGTTGTGAAAGAGGATGCCTTCGAGGATTTTATTTTGGACGGTTTCGGAACACCGGGAGAGAATTCCCGATTCCTTTACCACTTCGTATCCCCGACGGCCGTGATCGACAGAATCGGCGTCGGAAAATGTCCCGTATTCCGTAAACTGGGAAAACCTCCCCGCATCGTGAAGAAGCCCGAGCGCGGAAGCGGTGACAATGTCCTCTCTGCTCCAGCCGAGCTCTTCTGCCAGAGACCGGCAGATTTCTTCCACAATTCTGCTGTGAACCACCTTTATGTTTATCATCGACTCGAAACTGAGCGTATCTTCCGGAAAACCATTTACATACCGGGTAAACCATGTTTGAATATGATGAAGAGTTTCTGAATTCATGGAAAAGGAATGCTCCTGTCGTTCTTGAAATTTTTGACCTTGAATTCCCCGATGCTTGCTGCGGAGTTGAATCTGTGATTCCCTCTCTCTGTGAGGCAGCCCCCCATCCCCCCGGAGGGGGGCTAAAAAAGCGAATGGCAAGGTATTGAAGTCCCCCTTCGGGGGATTTAGGGGGCTGAATTTGATTCCTCGGAGTTTACTCCGGAGTAAGTCGTTTGTTTCCTCAACGATCATAGTATATATCATGCAGCGAATGGGAAGAGAGAAAAGTGTCCGGACATGTCCAGTAATCGGAGTTCTGTCTGGTGACATCACGGTTCTCGACAATGAGTATCCGTGCGTCACAAGAGGAGAGAACAGTGTGCCAGACCGACTTTTTGATATTGATCGCCTGAAAAAGCTCAAGCTCAACCGGTTTTACCGACCCGGCGTCAGTCCCGGTGTCGCCCACAAGCATGATTGCCCTTCCAGCCATGAGTATGAATGCCTCGTCGCTTGTGGTGTGACGCTCGATATAACCGGTGAAAGGACAGCCGTTATACGCCGCAACCATCCAGTCATGCCCGCTCTCGAAAAGAGGGGCGTATCCGGGTTCGGAATAGAGACCCAGTTCATAATTATTTTCCAACATCGATTATCCTCCTCAATGCTTTGTCAAAAGGTAACGATTGTCTATTAACCGGAAATCAACCCAACAGGATTACCATGATTGATAAATACATAATCTTGTGAATCATGTAAATCCTGTCAATGTTTTCATTGTTTGCTCCCTATCCTCCGGACTTTTTGACGGTAAAACCCATTTTAATGAGTTCGGCGATAAGCGAATCCACATGATTTCCCTGAATTTCAACAATGCCGTCTTTCACCGAGCCGCCGGTTCCGAAACGGTGTTTCAACTGTGAAGCCAGCTCTCGGAGTTCATTTTCTTCCAGCAGAATCCCGGAAATTGTTGAAACCGTTTTTCCCCCGCGGCCTTTAACTTCTCTTCGTACCCGCACAATGCCGTCCCCTTGGGGTTTATTCGGCTTTCTTGCGCACATGCAGGATGCCGCCGGCTGACCGCAGTCAGGGCATATGCGGCCTGATACGGTTGAGTACACGCGGTTTTTATCGGGCGGACGAACAGCCATGTGAAAAATCTCCTCATTATATCAATAGGTCGAATTGCTATAATACTTCGAATGCATGGTTCATTCAAGGATATTTATAGTTCTTCGGCAGTTTTATTTCTAGGATAAAAATTGCCGGTCTCTGTAAATAACCTGTATAAATAACAGCAGGATATGGTGATATGTAAATATAAAATCGGACAGTCTTCCGTTGACTTCATCTCTACAATTAATTATATTGTTTAATTAAAATTTAACATTTTATATTAATTGTGACAATATTCCAAAAATTTGTTTTGGCATACGATGCGGAGGTTGTTTTGATACGGAGCATGACCGGTTTTGGCAGCGCCGAAGAAGTTGAAAACGGAACCAGTGTGAAAGTAGAGGTTCACAGTGTGAACGGCCGGTTCCTTGACCTGAAAATGAAACTTCCGAAATCTTTTTCCGAGTACGAAGGTGAACTGAGAAAAATCGCGCAGAGCTACATCGAGCGCGGACGGGTACACGTTACAGTGAGCCTGAATATGGCCGGCCTGCGGGCTTCAAGCGTTCAGGTGGATTACCCGCTTGCGGGAAAGTATATAGAATTTGCCGAAAAGTTGACCGGACTGTATGGAATAGAAAACAACATGGACACAAGGACGCTTCTTTCTCTGCCTGAAATCCTTACATGGGACGAGGACAAGCTGAACGCAGAATCACAGTGGGAGCTTACGCAAAAAGCAGCGGTCGCAGCATTCGAGGCGCATCGTTCCATGCGTGAAAACGAGGGAACGGTTATCGGCAGGGATGTCAGCAACCGTCTTGAACGGGTTTACGCCCATGTCCTGGAAATCGAGAAAAGCATTCCCAAAATTATCGAGGCAAACACCATCCGGTTTCGCAAAAAGATCGAGAGCCTTATCGGAAGCGATACTCTGGATACGATGCGGTTCAACATGGAGGTCGCCCTCTACGCCGACCGGGTGGATATAACAGAAGAATGTGTCAGGTTTAAATCCCATCGTGACCTGTTTGTAAAAGAACTTTCCCAGAAGAAGTCTTCCGGAAAAAAACTATCTTTCCTTCTCCAGGAACTGAACCGTGAGGCAAATACCATGGGGTCGAAGATTATGGATGCCGAGATCGCCGGGATTGTAGTGTCCATCAAGGAAGATCTCGAAAAAATGCGTGAGCAGGTGGAGAACATGGAGTAATTTGTAATGAAGCGTCAAAGAGGTAATTCTTGAACACGTGTGATAAAAATGGTAACGCTGCGGGAGCAGAAAAATTGACGGGTCTGCTTGTAGTATTCTCGGCGCCTTCCGGAACAGGAAAAACGACAGTGCTCCGTGAAGTTTTGAAAACGCATCCGGAGATGAAATTTTCCGTTTCGGTAACTACACGGGGATTCCGCGAAGGTGAGAAGGATGGTGTCGACTACCACTTTGTCAGTGATAAGAAATTCGATGAACTTGTCGCTCAGGATGCTTTTCTCGAATGGGCGGTCGTACACTTCAACCGTTACGGCACCTTGAAAAGCGCTGTCAAGGAAGGATTGGAAAAGGGCGAAAAAATTATTTTCGACACCGATACTGTCGGGGCGTTCAATATAAAGAAACAATTTCCCGATGCAGTTTTGATATTCATTGCCCCGCCATCGCCGGAAGTGCTCAGGGAGCGTCTCAAAAACCGTGACACCGAATCGCCGGAGCGGATGGAATTACGGTTCAATGCTGCGCCCGGCGAGATGAACAGAATGTGCGAGTACGATTATATTGTTGTGAACGATAGTTTGACGGATACTGTAAGGCAGGTGAATTCCATACTTGCGGCAGAAAGCCTGCGAAGCTGGAGGGTTTCACCCGTATTGACAGAATGGAGGAAATATCTTCATGGAAAAAGACCAGGTAACAAAGGTCAATGATAAACAGGTTTTTGATGATTTAGGAGTAAATCCTTACGAAGTTGTGATCGCTGTTTCCAGAATGGCGCGCAGCATTAACAACAGAGTTCAGAAATATCTTGGCCACGACTGTGAAATCAATCCCGTAACTGTGGCCATGCAAAGGATTCAGAGCAGGCAGGTTCATTTCGAATACAATAAAGATGACGATAGATATAAAGTGCCAAAAGATAGGGATAAATTTTCCGACAGGGAGTCATGAATCCTGATATAAAAAAATATGCTGCGCTGTTTGTTGCCCAGCGGATAGAGATTGGCGAAAAAGAATGGTTTTTTCAGCCCCGGGTTCCTTCCGCCGCGGCGAAAGGGGTCTCAATGGCATTTTCTCATGATACGGCTGACAAGAAGACTTTCGGGAAGCCGGATACGGCCTGCGGAGATGCCGCCTGCCGCATTCCCGAATGTTCCGGCGGCGAGACTGTTTCCTCCGGGGAAACTCTTGAGGAATTGCATGGGGCGGTAAAAGAGTGCCTCAGGTGCTCCCTTGGAGACACTCGGACACGTTTCGTGTTCGGATCGGGCAATCCTCACGCTCCCATCATGTTCATAGGGGAGGCGCCGGGAGCCGAAGAAGACAACCAGGGACTGCCGTTTGTCGGGCGGGCAGGCCAGCTCCTTACCAAGATGATCGAATCCATAAAACTCCGCCGTGAGGATGTCTATATCGCCAACATACTGAAATGCCGTCCTCCGGGTAATCGTGATCCTCTGCCTTCCGAGATCGAGAAATGCGAGCCGATTCTGATCCGTCAGATCGAGATCATCCGGCCGCGGATCATCTGCGCTCTGGGACGTATTTCGGGACAAACCCTTCTTCGTTCCACTGCTACCCTGGGCGCACTCCGCGAGAAGGTGCATGATTATCACGGGGTCAAGCTTGTAGTTACTTATCACCCTGCGGCCCTTTTACGGAATCCACAGTGGAAGCGCCCCACCTGGGAGGATCTGAAATTCTTACGGCGCGAATATGACGGAATGGAGATATCCTGATGGCGGACAAGGGGGGTTCTCTTGCCGGAGCAAATCCACCTCAGGCTCCGGAAATCGAGCGGGCTGTTCTCGGAGCGATGCTTCTTGAAAAAGAAGCGATCGGTATCGCTGTGGAAGTTATCGGGAAAGATGAGGATTGTTTTTACAAACCTGCCCATGCCGCGATTTTCAGAGTTATCACCGACCTTTATGACCAGAATTTTCCTGTCGATCTGCTCACCGTTACCGAGAGGCTTCGTCAACGCGGGGTTCTTGAACAGGTGGGCGGGGATGCCACCCTTTCGGCAATCGCGCAGGAAACCTCCAGCGCCGCCAATGTCCGGTATCACTGCCTGATTCTGCGGGACAAAGCGTTTCTCCGTAAAATGATCTCGCTCGCCACCTCCATCCGCGGCCTTTGCTACGAAGACACAGCCGAGCCAACCGCCATTCTCGAAAACCTTGAGTCGAATATATCCGATCTCTCCAATCTCCGCCTTTCCAAAGGATATGTCTCGCTTCATGACACCGTTTTTCAGGCGTATCGTGAAATAGGCCGTAAATTGGAATCGAAGGATGGTCTTACCGGGGTGGACACCGGATATGCGCAGTTAAACAGAATCACCGGAGGCTGGCAGCCGTCCGATCTCATAATCGTTGCGGGAAGACCCTCGATGGGCAAAACCGCATTTGCTCTCGATCTGGCAAAGAATGCCGCTGCGAAAGGGATTCCGACCGGAATATTCAGCCTGGAAATGTCCTCTATCCAACTGGTGATGAGGCTTCTTTTCAACGAGGGACGGTTCGATGGCTCCTCCCTTTCCGTGCGTAAACAGAAAACCGAGGACTGGACCAGACTGACAGACGCCTGCGCCAGAATTCAAAGCCTCCCCATCTATATCGACGATACCCCTGCGCTTTCGAGCCTCGAACTTGCCGCCAAGGCAAAAAGGTTGAAAACGGAGCGCGACATACAATTTCTTATTATTGACTATCTTCAGCTCATGCAGGGCTCCAGCAGAGAATCGAGACAGCAGGAAATTTCCTCGATTTCACGGAGTCTCAAAGCCCTTGCCAAAGACCTGGATATACCGATCATAGCCCTGAGCCAGCTCTCACGTGTTGTGGAGCAGCGCGGCGGCGACCATAAGCCTATTCTCTCGGATCTGCGTGAATCGGGAGCCATCGAGCAGGATGCCGATGTGGTGATGTTCATGTACCGGGCCTCTGTGTACAATATCAATCCCGAATACAAGATACGCGACCAGAATGTGAACCCGTCCGATGTGGCTGAGGTTATCATACGCAAGCAGCGAAACGGTCCGATCGGCACCGTTTTGCTCCACTGGATCAAGGAATACATGAAATTCTCCGAATTTGATTACGAAGCTTCTGAAGAGTTTTTCTAAGAATGTGAGGCGAGAGTGGGCGGATTCTTCAGGTGGTATGTGTCCTTTGCCGCAAGAACAGCCAATGCCTTTCTGAGACCGGTGCTGGAAATCGGCGATATCATGCTTTTTTTCGGGCGGACCCTTCGCACAATTCCGGGCATTCCCAAAAGCATGCACCTTATTTTCCAGTCGATGCTGGAGGTTGGGGTGCGCTCGCTTCCCATAACATTCGTTATCTCCATTTTCGCCGGCGCCACAACCGCTTGGCAGGCAAATTACCAGCTTCAGGGCTTAGTCAGCACACGGTTTGTCGGGACTGCCGTATCGAAAGCTATAATCCTTGAGCTTGCGCCGGTTCTGACCGGGCTTGTAGTTGCCGGAAGAATCGGAGCCTCGATAGCGGCTTCTCTCGGAGCCATGCGGGTAACCGAGCAGATCGATGCCCTTTCGACCCTTGCCATCAATCCCTACCGGTATCTTGCCCTTCCCCGTATTATTGCCGGAGCGGTCATGGTTCCGATGCTCACAATCTACAGCTGCTTTTTCGCACTTATCAGCGGTATTATCGTTTCTCTTGTTTTTCTCGATGTGCCGGGCGGGATTTTTATTTATGGTCTGAAACATTATTTCCACAACAAAGATATCATTGTGGCCCTCTCAAAAGCCTTTGTTTTCGGAACCGGTCTCAGTCTCTTCGGCTGTTACTACGGGTTTAAAGCATCCGGGGGCGCGGAAGGCGTGGGACAGGCAGCTATCAAAGCGTATGTTACCTCCGCGATTTTTATCCTCCTGACCGATTTTATGGTGGCTGCTCTATTTTTATGATGTATTCATTTTTCCCCCGTTAATTGCTCAAATTCTAAATACAAAAAACTCATGAATTTCCCAAATAATACTATAATAGTAGTATTAATATTAGCGTAAAATAATCATAAATAATACTTGACATAATGCTGGAATGATGTTACTATACTAAATGTATGTTGTAATGCGGCAGTTTATAAAAGCGATATTAATATTTTTTACAAAACTGGATATAATTCCCCATAAAAGTGTTTGACGTATCCCAAATGGTATACAAAAAAATATCCCACTTAGGGTATTGACAATGGGGAGAAAGAAATGTAATAATTAGATTAAAATGAGAGAAAATTATTAGATTGTAAAAGAGATCTCTATTCTGGAGAAAAAACGATATGAAAACTTTCTTATTATTAAGCGCAATATTTATGGGATTATTTAATCCCATTCTTTCTTTTTGCGATGTTATCGTCGAGCAGGTATATATAAACGGAGATTCATCAGGTGTTGGAGATATCGAAATCGATCAAAATGGCGACATATATACAATTATTTATTCTAAAGGAGTTTTTAAATATTCAGATAACAAATGGATTTATTTAAATAATAATTCAGCAAATGATATTTCAATTGATAATAATGGAATAATTTGGTCATGTTCGCCAAAAAACAGTAATTTGGGAAAGTATACTGAAGGAATTTGGACTTTTTATCCTGTTAACTATGAATCGTACTATGTCTCGGAAATATCGGCTGGGATTGATGACAGCATCTGGGCTTTGACATTAGGCAGTGGAATATTAAGATTTGATAGAAATGGAACAATTCAATCGGTTTTTACAGAAAATGACGGGCTTTCAAGCTGTTGGGGAAATCTCATTGATACAACACGTGATGGTCATGTGTGGATATCACATACAAGTATAAATTTTTGCGAAGGATGTATTTATAAAGGTGTCTCGCATTATAATGGGGAGAAATGGGAGATATATACAACTGATAATGGATTGCTTAATAAGGAAGTACGGTCAATTGTAGCGTTTTCAGCAACTGAAGCCTACATTGGAGGCTATGGCGGGATAAGTAAATATAATGGGAATGAGTTAGAAACATTCGCAAATTATAGGGTTGACAAGATGTCGAAAGGAATTGACGGTTCACTATGGGTAGCAACTTGGGCTGATTATAATACTCCAAATTCGCGTCAGATTTATCTTAGATATAAAAATAGAGAAATATTTCAATATGAACGGAAAGATTCAGAGGCTCTGTCATAAATTTTGTGTAAATGGATAATTGTTGGTAGTTGAATATTTCTTCTCCCCCCTCCGGAGGGGGGAGCATATCATAATATTATAGTAAACCCACTCTTCCCTCAAATCGAAT
>Ga0172379_10003531_pt1 | contig 24693 bp, 24 predicted proteins | sample GrowelOW334metaG_FD_119756 | JGI IMG/M metagenome (GOLD analysis project Ga0172379, IMG submission 119756) | Groundwater microbial communities from an aquifer near a municipal landfill in Southern Ontario, Canada - Groundwater well OW334 metaG | ecosystem: Environmental > Aquatic > Deep...
CTGACGACCATAGCGAGTTGGTCCCACTCCTTCCCATCCCGAACAGGACAGTGAAACGACTTAGCGCCGATGATAGTGTGGATTACCCATGTGAAAGTAGGTCATCGTCAGACTCCTTACAAAGCAACCCCTCAGGTGAAAATCTGGGGGGTTTTGCTTTTGCGGGCGTCATTCTCGTGGATGGTCATGGCTCAATCGGGTATGCTTTCTCTAGGATCGAATTCAGGAGGCGCGCATGAACAGACAGATTCAGGAAGCCTACATCGTCGCCGCGACGCGCACCCCGGTCGGCAAGGCGCCGCGCGGCATGTTTCGCAACACACGCCCGGACGATCTGCTGGCACATGTGCTGAAGAGCGTGCTGCTGCAATGCCCGAGCCTTGAGCCGGGGGCGGTGCAGGATGTGATCGTCGGCTGCGCGATGCCGGAGGCGGAGCAGGGGATCAACGTCGCGCGCATCGCGCTGTTGCTGGCCAGGCTGCCGCATGGCGTACCCGGCGTGACGGTTAACCGATTCTGCGCTTCAGGTCTGCAAGCGGTGGCGATGGCTGCCGATCGCATCCGTCTCGGCGAGGCGGACGTGATGATCGCAGGCGGGGTCGAGAGCATGAGCATGATTCCGATGATGGGCAACAAGGTGGCCTTCAATCCGGAGATATTCGCATACGAGGAGAATGTCTCCATCGCTTACGGCATGGGCATCACCGCCGAGAAGGTCGCGGCGCGCTGGAAGGTGTCGCGCGAGGCTCAGGACGAGTTCGCGCACGAGAGCCACCGCCGCGCGCTGCAGGCCATCGCCGAGGGCGCGTTCCTTGATGAGATGACGCCATACTCCATTGCAGAGCACCAGCCCGATCTTGCAATGCGTCGGTTGCGTGCTGGCACGCGGGAGGCGAAGCAGGACGAGGGGCCACGCGCCGACACTACGCTGGAAGCGCTGGCTAGACTGCGTCCGGTGTTCGCGAAAGAAGGCTCGGTGACGGCGGGCAACAGTTCGCAGATGTCGGACGGTGCGGCGGCGGTGCTGTTGTGCAGCGAAGCCGCGCTGAAACGTTACAACCTCACGCCCATCGGCAAGTTCCTGGGCTATTCGGTAGCGGGCGTGGAGCCCGAGATCATGGGTATAGGTCCGAAGGTGGCGATTCCGCTGGCGTTGCGTCAGACCGGCCTGCAGTTGCAGGACATGGAATGGATCGAGCTCAACGAGGCGTTCGCTGCCCAATCGCTCGCGGTGATCAATGACGTCGGACTCGATCGGGATAAGGTGAACCCGCTCGGCGGTGCGATCGCGCTGGGCCATCCGCTGGGCGCTACCGGTGCGATACGTACCGCGACCCTGTTGCACGGCCTGCGCCGCCGCAAGCAGAAATACGGCATGGTGACCATGTGCATAGGCACCGGCATGGGTGCCGCCGGAATATTCGAAGCGATCTACTGATCCGGCCGGACACGACTTCTTCATGGCAGACACCCCCGACAACAAAGCCTTGCGTCGCATCCCTCGTGGCGTGTGGGTGCTGGGCTTCGTCAGCATGCTGATGGATGTCTCATCGGAGATGATTCACAGCCTCCTTCCCCTGTTCATGGTCACGGCGCTGGGCGCGAGTGCGCTGGCGGTCGGGCTGATCGAAGGCCTGGCCGAATCCACCGCGCTGCTGGTGCGGGTGTTCTCGGGCGTGCTGAGCGATTACCTGGGCAGGCGCAAATGGCTGGCCGTGTTTGGCTACGCGCTGGGCGCGCTGACCAAGCCGCTGTTCGCCATTGCCACCAGCACCGGCATGGTGCTGACCGCACGACTGCTGGACCGGGTGGGCAAGGGCATACGCGGTGCGCCGCGCGATGCGCTGATCGCCGACATCACGCCGGAAGCAGTGCGCGGCGCGGCCTTCGGTCTGCGCCAGTCGCTGGATACCGTGGGTGCATTCCTCGGCCCGCTGCTGGGTGTGGCGCTGATGCTGCTGTGGGCGAACGATTTTCGCGCGGTGTTCTGGGTGGCGCTGATTCCCGGCTTGCTCGCCGTCGTCTTGTTGGCGTTCGGCGTGCGCGAGCCGAAGCGGCGCGACGGAGAAAAGCCGGTCAATCCGATTCGCCGCGAAAACCTGAATCGATTGAGCGCGGCCTATTGGTGGGTGGTCGGCATCGGCGCGGTGTTCACTCTCGCGCGCTTCAGCGAAGCCTTCCTTGTGCTGCGCGCCGACCAGGGCGGGATACCCCTCGCGCTGGTGCCGCTGGTGATGGTCGCGATGAATGTGATCTATGCCGCGACGGCCTATCCGTTCGGCAAACTATCCGACGGCATGAGCCACATCAAGCTGCTGACGCTGGGGCTGCTGGTGCTGATCGCAGCCGACCTGGTGCTGGCCACCGACGACCACTGGACCACGGTGCTGCTCGGCGTTGCGCTGTGGGGTGTACATCTGGGCATCACGCAGGGCCTGCTCGCGCGCATGGTCGCCGACACCGCCCCCGCCGATCTGCGCGGCACGGCCTACGGCTTCTTCAATCTGATGAGCGGGATCGCGATGCTGGTGGCCAGCGTGCTGGCCGGGCTGCTGTGGGACCGGCTCGGCGCGTCTTTCACCTTCTATGCGGGTGCGGCCTTCTGCGTGCTCGCCATGTTCGGGCTGCTCTGGAAGCCTGCGAGTTAACTCGTTGGTCGCTTGCGGTATCATGCAGCCATGAATATTTCGCATACATCTTCTTCTGCGGACGAGTCCGCACATCATGTCTCTCATTGCTTCGACGTCGACCACGCGCTGATCGCACACCTGAACGGCGAATGCCACGATTGGGCAGGTATGGACGACGATGCGCTGCGGCAGTTGCTACGGGCGCAGGGCGACGCATGGGACGAACTGGTGATGGAACGTTGCCCGCACCTGTTTGCCGCCGTACCGGTTTTCGTCACCACTGCGCAGTTGCAGCAGATGTATGCGGTCATCGCGGCGGTGGAGCGGGTGGTGCGGCTGCCGGGGTGGATGAGCGGCAGCCCTCTCCCTAACCCTCTCCCGTTCACGGGAAAAGGAACAAATGCCGCGCCTTCGGCGCATGATGGAACTCTTGGCGTGTTCTACGGCTACGACTTCCACCTCAACGAACAGGGTGCGCACCTGATCGAGATCAACACCAATGCCGGCGGCGCGTTCCTCAATGCGCTACTGATAGCCAGCCAGCGCGAGGCCGGACTGTACGGCGCGGAAGTGGCGGAAGAAAATCTGGAGCAGCAGTTTGTCGCGATGTTCCGCAACGAATGGCGGCTCGCGCGCAGCAATGCGCCGCTGGCATTCGTCGCCATCGTGGACGAGCAGCCGGAGTCGCAATACCTCTATCCCGAATTCCTGCTGGCGCAGCGCATGTTCGAGCGCGCGGGTATCGCGGTGCATATCGCCGACCCGTCGGCGTTGCAGATGCGGGGCGATGGTCTGTATCTCGACGAGCAGAAGATCGATCTCGTGTACAACCGCCTGACGGATTTTTCTTTGCAGCGACATTCCGTGTTGCGGCAGGCATATCTCGACGGCAGCGCGATGGTGACGCCAGCTCCTGCGCATTACGAACGTTATGCCGACAAGCGCAACCTCGCACGACTGAGCGACGCAGAGACATTGCGCGCACTGGGCGCCAGCGAGGCCGATATTGCGACGCTGCTCGCAGGTGTGCCGCAGACCCGGCTGGTAGCGGGCGCGGATCACGATCAGTGGTGGCAGGAACGCAAGCAGTGGTTTTTCAAGCCGGCGGAAGGTTACGGCAGCAAGGGCAGCTACAGCGGCGCGAAGCTGACCAAGCGGGTATTCGAAGAGATCATGCTGGGCGGCTATGTCGCGCAACGCATTGCCGCACCCGGCGAGCGCAAGGTGTGTCTGCCGGAAGCGGAGCCGCAAATGTTGAAGTACGACGTGCGTTGCTACGTCTACGATGGGCAGGTGCAACTGGTTGCCGCGCGGCTGTACCAGGGGCAGACCACCAACTTCCGCACGCCGGGCGGCGGCTTCGCGCCGGTGCGCGTGGTCGAGTAGAATGCCCGCATGTTGATCTATTCGTTTCTTGCTATCGGCATCGGCGCGGCGCTCGGCGCATGGGCGCGATGGGGGCTGGGGCTGTGGCTCAATCCGTCGTTGCCTGAACTGCCGTTAGGCACGTTGTCGGCTAACTTGGTCGGCGGCTATCTGATTGGGCTGGCGATTGCGTTCTTTCTGCAGCACCCGAGCATTACGCCGGAGTGGCGCTTGTTCGTCATCACCGGTTTTCTGGGTGGATTGACGACCTTCTCGACTTTTTCGGCGGAGACTGTCACGCTGTTGTTGCGCGGGCAGTATATGTGGGGCGTTGGTATCATCGCGGCGCATCTCGGTGGCTCGCTGCTGATGACCGTAATGGGAATTCAAACCGTTAAGTGGTTACAAGGAGCGCAATGATGAATGCACTGACTTTCTACGTTGGCGAGAAGCAGCATCACGAAGGGATGCCGATATACGAATGGTTGTTGAAGGAAGCGCGGGAGCTGGGCGTACATGGCGGTTCCGCGTTCCGCGCCATTGCGGGCTTCGGGCGGCACGGGCGGCTGCATGACGAAATGTTCTTCGAACTGGCAGGAGAGCTGGCGGTGAAGGTGGAATTCATCCTCGACGACACGCTGACCGGGCAGATGATGCAGCGCGTGCAAGCCCAGAATGCGAAGGTGTTCTACACGCGCCACGAGATTCAGGCCGGGATACTCTGAGTTTCCGGATTCCCGTCGCTGCCGCGCTTTGCTTGTGCGGAATCCAGAAAACAAAACCCCTCGCGGTTGGCACAGCGAGGGGTTTTGCACGTAATGACTGCCGGTCTACTTGATGCGCATGCCCGGTTGCGCACCGTCGTCCGGCGATAGGATGAACAGCCCCGGCGTCTCGCCGGAGGCGGCCAGCACCATGCCTTCGCTCAGACCGAACTTCATCTTGCGCGGTGCGAGGTTGGCGACCATCACGGTCATGCGGCCTTTCAGCTTCTCCGGATCGTAGGCGGACTTGATACCGGCGAACACGTTGCGCGTCTTCTCTTCGCCGATGTCCAGCGTCAACTGGATCAGCTTGTCGGCACCCACTACGTGCTCGGCGTTGACGATGCGTGCCACGCGCAGGTCGATCTTGCCGAAGTCGTCGATGTTGATGGTCTCGGCGATGGGCTCCAAAGTCGAAGATGGCTTTTCACCATCGCTTCCTCGCCCGCTTGCGGGAGAGGATTGAGGAGAGGGCTGTTGAGCCTCCGCGTGTCGTTGTTGCGAATGAGATTCGGTCATAGGTTTCAGGCTTTCCTGGTTGGCGGCGACCATCGCTTCGATCAGTTTGGGATCGAGGCGGGTGGCCAGATGTTGGTAGGTGTTGATGGTGTGGCCGGCAGGTAGTGCTTGCCATGTGCCGCTCCACGCGATCGGTTCGATGTTCAGGAAACTCTCCACTTGCGCGGCGAGTTCAGGCAGAACTGGCTTCAGGTACAGCGTCAGGTCGCGGAATAGGGTCAACGCGGTGGAGCAAACTTCATGCAGCTCAGGCTCTTTGCCATCTTGCTTCGCCATCGTCCACGGTGCTTTCTCGGCGATGTACTGGTTCGCCACGTCGGCCAGACGCATGATCTCGCGCAGGGCGCGCGCGTAGTCGCGTTCCTCGTAGCAGCGGGCGATCTCGTTGCTCTCGAACGCGCTCTTGAATTCCGCGCTGGCAGCGGCATCGAGATTGCCCAACTTGCCGTCGAATTTTTTGCTGATGAACCCCGCGCAGCGGCTGGCGATGTTGATGTACTTGCCGATCAGGTCGCTGTTCACCTTGGCGACGAAGTCGTCGAGGCTGAGATCGAGGTCTTCCATCGTGCCGTTCAGCTTGGACGCGTAGTAGTAGCGCAGGTATTCGGTGTTCTTGATGTGGTCCACGTAGCTGCGCGCGGTGATGAAGGTGCCGCGCGACTTGCTCATCTTCTCCCCGTTCACGGTGAGGAAGCCGTGCGCGAACAGTTTGGTCGGCGTGCGGAAACCGGCGTGCTGCAGCATCGCGGGCCAGAATAGCGCATGGAAATAGAGGATGTCCTTGCCGATGAAGTGGTACAGCTCGGCCTCGGAATCAGGCTTCCAGTAGTCGTCGAAGGCGATGCCGGTCTTGGCGCACAGCTGTTTGAAGCTGCCCATGTAGCCGACGGGCGCATCCAGCCAGACGTAGAAATATTTGCCCGGCGCATCGGGAATCTCGAAACCGAAGTAGGGTGCGTCGCGGGAGATGTCCCAGTCGGTCAGTTTGGTTTCGCCTTCCGCACCCAGCCATTCCTGCATCTTGTTGGCCGCTTCCTGCTGCAACGAACCGCCGCGCGTCCACTTGCGCAGGAACTGCTGGCAGGTGTCGGCGGAGAGCTTGAAGAAATAATGATCGGAGTTGCGCAGTTCCGGTTTCGCGCCGGACACGGCGGAAAATGGGTTAATGAGTTCGGTAGGGGCGTAGGCGGCACCGCACACTTCGCAGTTGTCCCCGTACTGGTCCTTCGCGTGGCACTTTGGACATTCGCCCTTGATGAAGCGGTCCGGCAGGAACATGTTCTTCACCGGGTCGTAGAACTGTTCGATGGAGCGCACCTCAATCAGGCCGTTTGCCTTGAGCGTGCGGTAGATGTCCTGCGCGCATGCCTTGTTCTCGTTCGAGTTGGTCGAACCGTAGTTGTCGAACTCGACGTGGAATGCGGCGAAGTCGTCGTAATGCTCCTGCCAAACGCGGGCGATCAGTTGCTCCGGCGTGACGCCTTCCTTCTCGGCGCGCAGCATGATGGGCGTGCCGTGGGTGTCGTCGGCGCAGACGTAGTGGCATTCGTGGCCGCGCATCTTCTGGAAACGCACCCAGATGTCGGTCTGGATGTATTCGACCAGGTGGCCGAGATGGATGCTGCCGTTGGCATAGGGCAGCGCGGAGGTGACGAGTATCTTGCGCGTAGTCATGGGGATGTTGCCGGAAACTGAGAAGGGGCGGATTTTAACAAATCGCGCGAGGCGGCTGCGAATTGTTTGACCCCCATGCGGGGGATTGTCGAACGGGAGCGACTCTTGCATGATGATGCCCATGTCAGCCCCGCCTGAAAAACTCTCCATGTTCTTGCCGCCAGTCGATCCGGAAGCGGGCGCGTCCGCCATCGTCGATGCGCCTGTTGTCGATACGATGGGGCGGCCGCTACGCGACCTGCGCGTCTCGGTCACCGACCGCTGCAACTTACGCTGCACTTATTGCATGCCGCGCGCGGTGTTCGACGAGAACCATCCTTTCCTGCCGCGCGCCGAACTGCTGAGCTTCGAGGAGATCGAGCGGCTGGCGCGACAGTTCGTCGGACTCGGCGTGCGGAAGATACGCCTGACCGGCGGCGAGCCGCTGCTGCGACGCGGCGTCGAGCAACTGGTCGAGCGCCTCGCGCGGCTGCAGACCGTTGAGGGCCGGCCGGTCGAGATCGCGCTGACCACCAACGGCGTGCTGCTCGCCAGGAAGGCGCAGGCGCTGAAGGATGCCGGGCTGGCGCGCATCACCGTCAGCCTGGACGGCCTGAGCGAATCGACCTTCAGGCGCATGAGCGACTCCGATACGCCGGTGCAGACGGTGCTGGACGGCATCGCCGAGGCGCAGCGCGTTGGGCTCGCGCCGGTCAAGGTCAACATGGTGGTCAGGCGCGGCGCGAACGATCACGAGATCGTTGCGATGGCCGGGCATTTTCGCAACAGCGGCATCGTGCTGCGCTTCATCGAATATATGGATGTGGGCTGCAGCAACGGCTGGCGCATGGACGAGGTCGTTCCGGCGCGCGAGATGCTGGAGCGCGTGGCCGCGCGTTATCCGTTGCGTTCGGCCGATCCGAACTACATCGGAGAGGTCGCGGAGCGCTGGCATTATGCCGACGGCAGCGGCGAGATCGGCGTGATCGCCTCGGTCACCCAGGCGTTCTGCCAGGAATGCACCCGAGCCCGGCTTTCCACCGATGGGCGGCTCTACAACTGCCTGTTTGCCACCGATGGACTCGACCTGCGCGTACCGCTACGCGCCGGGGTGGCGGAAGACCAGCTGGCTGAATTGATCGCGGCCGGCTGGCATGGGCGCAACGACCGCTATTCCCAACAGCGCCAAGCGATGGCGGGCACCGGGGCGGCGGTGAAAAAGATCGAAATGTCCTATATCGGCGGATAGCGGATAGTAGACCTGTTCGCTCGGATTGTTGCAAAAATGCGACACTTTTGGCGTAAAACTCACAAACTTGTAACACTTACATCAGCGGATGGTGATAATGCTAATCAGAATTCTCTGATGTACCGAGAATTTTCGACAGGCTGGCAATTCATGTTGGCATAAACGGAAATTTAACTAAGGAGTTTTACATGCAAAAGAAAATCATCGCTTTGGCTATCGCCGCAGCAGTATCCGCACCGGCTTTCGCCGATAACAACGTCACCGTCTACGGCGTGGCTAACGTGTCTTACGACATGACTCAATCCGGCGCCGTTGCTAATGGCTTCAGCAACAACAAGGTCTCCAGCAACACCTCCCGTCTGGGCTTCAAGGGCACCGAAGATCTGGGCGATGGCTTGGCTGCTGCTTGGCAGATCGAATCGCTGATCCAGATCGACGGCCAAACAGCTGCCGGCAACACCTTGGCGAACCGTAACACCTACCTCGGCTTGGCTGGCGGATTTGGTACCGTGTTGATGGGCCGTCACGACACCCCGTATAACCTGAGCAACCGCAAGTACGATCTGTTCGCTGACGGCTTGGCTGATAACCGTTCCATCATGGGTGGCGGTCAAGGTACTGCGGCCACTGTTGGCGCTTCTTTCAACGGTCGTCAGCCTAACGTTCTGGCCTACATCTCGCCGGCAATGAGCGGCTTGACTGGCGCCATCGCCTATGTGGCAGGTGCTGAGGGTCAAACTCTGGCCACTCAAACCAAGGGTAGCGCATGGTCTATGGCGGCGTTGTATGGCAACGGCCCGATTTCGGCTAACTTCGGTTATGAAGTACATACTTTGGGCACTGCGCCTGGAACTCTGTTCTTTGCGACCCTGAAAGAAACTGCTTGGACCATCAGCGGCGGTTACAAGGTTGCCGAGTTCGAAATCAACGGCATCTACGAAAAAACCGACGACAACTTCGGCGCACTCGGTGCTAACGCATTGGGCCACCGTGCTTACTACCTGTCCGGCAAGTACAACTTCGGCAGCAATGCTGTGAAGCTGGCTTATGCCAATGCAGCCGCGAACGTTACTGCCAACACAGACGCCACACAGGTGACTGTCGGTTTCGATCACAGCCTGAGCAAGCGCACCACCGTGTATGCACTGTACACGCAGTTGAGCAATGGCACGGTAGGTGTCTACGCACTGTCGGCAAATGGTACCGGTGCTCCGGCTGCCGCCGTTTCGGGTGCTGGTGGCAAGCCTTCCGCCTTCTCGCTGGGCATGAAGCACACGTTCTAATTTAACAAGCTGTCCGCAAGGACAGCCGGTTGAATCTGAAATCGAACGGGCCTCTTCGGAGGCCCGTTTTTTTTCGTGCATCCTGCAGGGCGCACTTACTTGGAGGTGTGGGTCCTCTACTCGCCCGGCAAGGATATTCTGGGCGACTGGAAATCTGAGAGCTATTCTGCATCACTTGCTGCGCAGCCCTGATGCAAAATGCTGATAAGGTATATACTTCATCAGTATGTTATTGACTGGAGATACGATCATGTCCAAAGAAGCTGTTTTCACCATGAAGCTGGAACCTGAATTGCGCACCGAGTTTATGGCGGAGGCAGTGGCCAGTCACCGGCCTGCATCCCAAATATTGCGCGAATTGATGCGTGATTTTGTGCAACGCCAGCGTGAGGCGCGCGCGTATGATGACTTTTTGCGCAGCAAGGTTGAGCTGGCCAGGCTGTCTGTTGCTGCTGGACGTGGGCGTAGTAATGAAGAGGTTGAAGCTGAATTCGCAGCTCGCCGTGCTCAAGTGCTAGGTGAGTAATGAAGATTCGCTGGACGCCTGAAGCTGAGGAAGAGCGCTTTGCCATTTGGGCATATATCGCTGAAAACAATCCGGAGGCGGCTGCTCGCATGGATGTGTTGTTCTCTGCAGCAGCGGCAAGTCTGGCCGAGCAGCCGCAGCTAGGTCGCGCCGGTAAAATTGCAGGTACTCGCGAACTGATCCCGCATGAAAATTATCGGCTGGTGTACGAGGTCGCTGATCGGACGGTGTGGATTTTGGCTTTGGTGCATGTTGCCCGTTTATGGCCTCCACTGACGCCGTGAGATAACGCACTTTTCTGCGGAAGTTCATCCCCCAGGAACGCATCTCGGATGGCGACGGCATCCATTGTTGGCGGATGCATTGGTCGAGATGGGTAAAATCCAGTTTCATCTGCATATTGTGCGGATTAACGTATGTTTTCATGCGCTTATGCGCGATAAATGCTTCGCCTGAAAGGTGTGCCTGATTAACGAGATTGCTTGTTGTTTAATCCTACTTCGATTCCATGAACGACCAACAACTGCTGCGCTATGGCCGCCACATCCTGCTTAACGAGATCGGTATCGAGGGGCAGCAACGTCTGCTGGATGCCCGCGCGCTGATCGTAGGTCTCGGCGGGCTGGGTTCGCCGGCCGCGCTGTATCTGGCTGCCAGCGGCGTCGGGCATTTGACGCTGTGCGACCAGGATACCGTGGATTTCAGCAATCTGCAGCGACAGATCATCCATCGCACCTCTACGGTAGGGCAGCCCAAGGTCGCGTCGGCACAGGCCGTGTTGCGCGACATCAACCCCGAGGTCGAATGCGTTACCTTGGCGATCCGTGCCGACGAGGCGCAATTGAACGAGTTGATTGTGCAAGCGGATGTGGTGCTGGATTGCAGCGACAACTTCGCGACGCGCTATGCGGTCAATCGAGTCTGTGTGGCGCAACGCAAGCCGCTGGTGTCGGGCGCGGCGATCCAGTTTTCTGGTCAGGTGGCGGTGTTCGACCATCGTCAGCCGGAAGCGGCCTGCTACAATTGCCTGTTCCCCGAGGATAGTCAGGCTGCCGAGTTGCGTTGCGCGACCACTGGCGTGTTCGCGCCGCTGGTTGGTATCGTAGGCTCGCTGCAGGCGGCGGAAGCGCTGAAATTGCTGATCGGGATCGAGCGCGGCCTGAGCGGCAAGCTGTTGACCATAGACGCATTGGATATGCGTATCGTGCGCAGCAACCTGAGCCGGGATGAATCCTGCTGCGCTTGCGGCGAGAAAGACTGAAGGTAAACAGATGAATGAACTGAACCATTTTTCCGAGGCTGGGCGCGCGCGCATGGTGGATGTGGCGGAGAAGGCCAGCACCCAGAGAGTCGCCGTTGCCAGCGGCATTCTGCGCATGAATCCTGCGACGCTGGAGCGCATCCGCGCAGGGCAAGTGAGCAAGGGCGATGTGCTGACCGTGGCCGATGTCGGCGCGGTGATGGCGGCGAAGCGTACGCCCGATCTGATCCCGATGTGCCATTCGATCGCGCTGACCGGTGTCGAGGTCGAGTTCTCCGAGATCGTCGAGCCGGATGCGGAGGGTTGCGTCGGCATCAGGGTGCTCGCCACGGTCGGCTGCGTCGGGCAGACCGGCGTCGAGATGGAGGCGCTGTGCGCCGCCAACGTCGCGCTGCTGACGATCTACGATATGTGCAAGGCGATAGACCGCGGCATGCGCATCGAGTGCGTGCAGCTGGAAGAGAAGCGCGGCGGCAAAAGCGGTGTGTGGTTGCGCGGGGGAAACGCATGATTTCGGTATTGCTGTTCGGGCCGGTGGCCGAGCGCGCCGGTGCTGCGACACTGCAGTTCGGGCATCGATCTGGGCTGACGCTGCAGCAGCTGCGCGACGAACTGGCCGCGAGCCATCCGCAGGCCTTCGAGATCGTCTGCTTCACCGCGGTGAACGGCGAACAGGTGCGCGATCCGCAATTGCCATTGAAAGACGGTGACGAAGTCGCGTTCATGGCGAAATTCTCCGGGGGCTGACATGGAAGGAATCAAGGACGCGGTGCGCATACAGCATGATGATTTCTCGCAGGACGAGGAGATCCGCGCGCTGAAATTGAGTTCGCGGCGCATGGGCGGTATCGCTACCTTTCTCGGTTGCGCGCGCGATTTTTCGGAAGACCGTGAGGTCACGCAGCTGGCCTTCGAGGCCTACGGCAGCATGGCGCTGGCGGAGATGAACAGGCTGCGCGACGAGGCGATAACCCGTTTCGGCCTGCTGGATGCGCGCATCGTGCATCGCATCGGCACGATAGAGGCGGGCGGGCAGATCGTGTTCATTGCTGCGGGCGCGGAACATCGCGGCCCTGCATTCGATGCCTGCCGATGGATGATAGACGAGCTGAAACAGCGCGTGCCGATCTGGAAAAAGGAAGTTTCGCCCCAGGGGGACTCGTGGGTCACACCGCATCCATGAAATACCTTTGTACAACTACTGCGCTTGGTGATGCTTTGTCGAAAAACGGCTCGAAATCCTCATGTATAACCACATACACTCCGGTTTCTCGCCGTCTTTCTCCGCGCCTGACCGGCGCTCGCGACGTTGTACAAAGGTATTTATGAGCCCGCCCGTCTTCATCTTCGTCGGCCACTCCGGCTGCGGTAAGACCACGCTGGTCGAAAAACTGATCCCCGAACTGACTCGCCGCGGCTTGCGCGTCGCGACCATCAAGCATGCGCATCACAAGGTGGTGCTCGACACGCCGGGCAAGGACAGCTGGCGTTACAAGCAGGCTGGCGCGGCGATGAGCATGCTGGTGACTTCCAACGAACTGCAACTGGTTGCCGAGGCGGTGGACAGGCGCGAGCCGCTGCAGCTGGCGCAGCGTTTTCTGGGCGAGGCCGACATTGTGCTGGCCGAGGGGTTCTCGCATGCCGCCGGGGATAAGATCGAGGTGCTGCGCCGCGAGTGTGCCAATGAGCCGCGCTGCACAATAGCGGACGGGCTGGTTGCGATGGTGACCGATATGGATGAGGTCTATCCGGAGTTGCCGCATTTCGCGTTGGACGATGCAAGCGGCATCGTGGACTTCCTGCTGGCGCGCTCGGGACGATGATAACGGACTGCACCGCAGTCATCTTGGCCGGAGGCGATTCGCGCCGCATGGGGCAGGATAAGGCGATGCTGCCGCTGGGGGGCAAGACGCTGTTGCAGCATGTGACAGATTCCGTCGCGCAGGTGTTTCCGCAAGTGATCGTCAGCGTGCGTCAGCCGCGCACCGGGCTAGACTTGCCGCAGGTCTGCGATGCCTTCCCGGATGGCGGGCCGTTGGCTGGTCTGGCTGCCGCGCTGGAAAGTATCGAGACGCCGTGGCTGTTCGCGGTCGGATGCGACATGCCGTTCCTCGCGCCGGCGGTGATCGAAGCGCTGGCGCGGCAGCGTGCCGGGCATCAGGCGGTCGTGCCGGTGGTGCAGGGGCATCCGCAACCGCTGGCGGCGTTCTATGCGCGCGAGTGTATCGAGGCGATGCGCGACATTCAGGCGGGCGGCGGCAAGCGCAGCCTGCGCGCGTTGCTGGAACGGCTGGATGTCTGTTATGTGGATGAGGCGCAACTGCGGGAATACGATCCGCAGTTGCGCAGTTTTTTCGATCTGGACACGCCCGCGGATGTCGCGGCGGTGTCGAATGGAGTGAGTTGATGGAATATTTGTCGGTGAGCGCGGCGCAACGCTGCGTGTTCGAATCGGTGGCGACGCTGGGCGTCGAGACGGTCAGGCTGGAGCAGTCGCTGGGGCGGGTGCTGGCCGAGGACATCCGTGCCAATCGCGATCTGCCGCCCTATGACGTGTCGGCGATGGATGGCTACGCGGTGCGCAGCGCCGATCTGACGGGCGGCCCCGTCGAACTCGATGTGATCGAGGATATCAAGGCCGGCGATATGCCGACCAAGGCAGTGCAGGCCGGGCAATGCGCGCGAATTATGACCGGCGCGCCTGTGCCGCAGGGCGCGGATGCGGTGGTGCGGGTCGAGGATAGCGAGACGTTGTCGGATGGGCGCGTGCGTTTTATCAAGGCGGCGCCGTCCGGCATGGACATCCGGCTGCGCGGCGAAGGCATGCGCGACGGAGATGTCGTGCTGGCGGCGGGAGCCGAGATCACGCCGGGCGTGGCAGGCGTGCTAGCGACCGTGAAGTGCGCGCAGTTCCGGGTGTATCGCCGCCCGCGCGTGGCGATCCTGTCCACCGGCAACGAGCTGGAAGGAATAGACGAACCGGTCGATCCGAACAAGATACCGGACGCCAATAGCTACGCGCTGATGGCGCAGGTGCAGGCACTGGGGATGGAGCCGGTGCTGCTCGGCATCGCGCGCGACGACCCCGCCGAACTGGAGCGTTATCTGCGGCAGGGGCTGGAATACGATGTGCTGCTGGTCTCCGGCGGCACATCGGTCGGGGTGCACGATTACGTGCGTCCGACTGTAGAGGCACTGGGCGTACAGATGAAATTCTGGCGCGTCGCGATGAAGCCCGGCCATCCGCTGGCGTTTGGCGTGCTGCAGCGTGCCGATGGAACAGCATCTCTGGTGTTCGGGCTGCCCGGCAATCCGGTGTCCAGCATGGTGTGCTTCGAGGAATTCGTTCTGCTCGCGTTGCGTTGCAGCATGGGTCATGCGCGGCTGCACCGCCGCACCGTGAGTGCGCGCCTCGCGCATCCGGTGAAGATGCGCCCGGGGCGCACCGAGTTCGTGCGCATCGTGCTGAGCCGTGATGGTGAAGGTTATGTCGCGACTTCGACCGGGAATCAGAGCAGCGGCGCGCTGCTGTCCATGGCCAGGGCGGACGGCCTGCTGGTGGCTCCGAGCGACAGTAACGGCTTGGTAGCGGGCGAGACAGTCACCGTGCAGTTGCTCGATGGCGCGGCCTTTCAGAATGAAACGGGATACATGGAATGAATATGCAGATAGCACGCATCGGCATCCTCACGGTGTCCGACCGCGCCAGCCGCGGCGAATACGAGGACAAGGGCGGTCCGGCGATCCACGCGTGGTTCGCGCGCGTGCTGACTTCGCCTTGGGAGGCGGTGGCGCGCGTGATTCCGGACGAGCAGCCGCAGATCGAGACTGCGTTGCGCGAATTGAGCGATGTCGAAGGTTGCAGCCTGATCGTCACGACTGGCGGCACCGGGCCGGCGTTGCGCGACGTCACGCCGGAGGCGACCGAGGCGGTGTGCGAGAAGATGATGCCGGGCTTCGGCGAGCTGATGCGCGCCGCTTCGCTGAAGTTCGTGCCGACTGCCATCCTGTCGCGCCAGACCGCCGGCATTCGCGGCAAGAGCCTGATCGTCAATCTGCCGGGCAAGCCTTCGGCGATAGACGACTGTCTGAATGCGGTGTTTCCGGCGATCCCCTATTGCATCGACCTGATCGAAGGCGCGTATCTCAAATCCGATCCGGAGCAGTGCAAGGCCTTCCGCCCGGCGCACGCGAAGCCGAAAGCATAGGCTGCGGCGCGTATATAATCTTCGGGGAATGCGGCGCAGCTGCCGCGAATATTATCCATAGCCATGTGAGGTCGCTCGTATGAGTCGTCTGTTATTGCTGATCGTCATTGCGGCGGCCGTCTATCTGCTGCTCCGTTCATATCGCAGGAAGAACGAGGTGTCGGACAAGGAGGTGGTCACCGAGGATATGGTGCGTTGCGCGCACTGCGGCGTGCATCTGCCCCGCAGCGAGAGCATCAAGGCTGGCGACAAGTTCTATTGCAGCACGGAGCATCGCGATGCTGCGCGCCGTTAGCCGTTGCATGGTGTTTTTCCGGGCGTGATGGACGACCGATCGGTTCCAGGTTCTCCTGCCGTCGATTTCTGGCGTTCGCTCAGGTATTACAGCCTGTACCGGCTGGTGCTGACCAGCTTCTTCGTATTCCTTGCCGGAATATTCGGTCCCTCGCTTTCGCTGGGGGCACGCAACTGGGAACTGTTTTTCAGCGTCAGCGTGTTCTATGCGGTGGCGGCGATGCTTTCCTTCGCGCCGTTGTGGTTGCGCCGTCCGCGTTTTTCTTGGCAACTGGCCAGCCAGATCGGCGTCGACATCGTCGGGCTGTCGGTGCTTTCCTATGCCAGCGGCGGGATACAAAGCAACATCGGACTGCTGTTGCTGGTGTCGCTGGCGGCGGCGGGGATGATCAGCCGCGGCCGGATCACGCTATTCTTCGCGGCATTGGCCAGTATCGCCGCGCTGCTGGAGCATTCCTATGCGGTGCTGTATGGCGATGCCGATGTGTCGCGGTATGTGCAGGTCGGACTGCTGTGCGTGTCTTATTTCGCGGTGGCCTGGCTGGCCCATGTGCTGGCGAAAAATGCCGTGGAGAGCCAGCAGCTGGCGCAGCGTCGAGCCCTCGAACTGGCCAGTCTGGCGGAAGCGAACCGGCTGGTGATGCGCGACATGCAGGATGGGGTGCTGGTGGTGGACGATCACGGGGCGATCATGCAGATGAATCCGGGGGCGGAGCGGTTGTTGCGCAAGAGCGTCAGCCGAGGGGCTGCGCTGTCGGAGAGTTTTCCCATCCTGTTTGGCCAGTACGCGCTGTGGAAGCAAAGCGGCGGTGCGAGCCGGGATGCGTTGCAACTGGGTGGAGGAGTGCAGGTCAGGCTGCGTTTTGTCGCGATCGATCGCGACGATGCGCACGGCGTGGTGATCTTCCTCGAAGACATGCAGCGCGCCCAGGCCGAGGCGCAGCAGATCAAACTGGCCGCGCTGGGCCGGTTGACCGCGAACATCGCGCACGAGGTGCGCAATCCGCTGTCGTCCATCAGCTATGCGGCCGAGCTGATGCAGGAAGAGCGGGGCGACGCGAAACAACAGCGGCTGTTGCAGATCGTGCTGGATAACACCCAACGCATCAACCGCATTGTGCAGGATGTGATGCAGATCAACCGGCGCGACCGCGCGCAACCGGAGCGGTTCGAGCTGGATGCGCTGCTGCGGACTCTGGTGGATGAGTTCGATCAGACCGAGCACATCGAGCAGGGCGTGCTGGCGATGTCGGGCGAGGCGGGTGCGATCGTTTCGTTCGACCGCGGCCACCTGCGTCAGGTGTTGTGGAATCTGTGCCGCAATGCGTTGCGGCATGGCAGCCGTTCAGCCGGCAGTGTGCGGCTGGCGGTTGGTGCGGAGCAAGGGCGAGTGGTGCTGGATGTGGTGGACGATGGCTCCGGCATTCCCGTCGAGCAGCAAGGCAAATTGTTCGAGCCGTTCTTCACCACCGCGAGCGACGGCACCGGGCTGGGGTTGTATATCGCCAGAGAGCTGTGCGAAGCGAACGGTGCGTTGCTGGAATATCGCGCGGACGAGCGGCAGATCGGGGCTTGTTTCCGGATAACGTTTGCAAGTCCGCACACAGACGGGCAGGAGTATGGACATGGGCAATAATTTACGGGGCAATAATCATCGGGTGTTGCTGGTCGACGACGAGCCGGACATTCTTGAGCTGCTGGAATTGGCGTTGCGCAAGATGGGGCTGGAGGTGGACAGCGCCAGCTGTGTGAGCGGGGCGCTGGAGCGGCTGGCGAAACGGCGCTACGACCTGTGCCTGACCGACATGCGCATGCCCGACGGCGATGGCCTGCAGGTGGTGCAGCACATCGTGCAGCACCACCTGGACGTGCCGGTGGCCGTGATCACGGCGCACGGCAACATGGAGAATGCCGTCAACGTGCTCAAGGCCGGCGCATTCGATTATCTGGCCAAGCCGGTCTCGCTGGATCAGTTGCGCGCGCTGGTGAAGTCGGCGCTGACGTTGCCATCGGCGGACGCAACGCCGGACAGAGGGTTGCTCGGTTCGTCGCCAGCGATGCAGAAGGTGCGCGAACTGATCGAACGCGTGGCGCGCAGTCAGGCGCCGGTGCATATCACCGGCGAATCCGGCAGCGGCAAGGAGCTGGCGGCCCGGTTGATCGTGCAAAGCGGTTCGCGGGGCGACAAACCGGTGATCGCCGTGAACTGCGGCGCGATTCCGGAGACGCTGATGGAGAGCGAATTCTTCGGCTACAGAAAAGGCGCGTTCACCGGTGCGGACAAGGACAGGGACGGTTTCTTTCAGGCTGCAGACGGTGGCACGCTGTTTCTGGACGAGGTGGCCGACTTGCCGCTGACGATGCAGGTCAAGCTGTTGCGTGCAATCCAGGAGAAGCGAGTGCGCAAGGTCGGCGCCACCGCAGAGGACGCAGTGGATGTGCGCATCATCAGCGCGACGCATCGCGACCTGGCCGAGCTGGTGCAGCAGGGGAAATTTCGTCAGGATTTGTATTACCGGCTGAACGTAATCCAGATCCAGATGCCGTCGTTGCGCGAGTTGCGCGAGGACATCGCCGCGATCGCGCAGCAGGCGCTGGAGCGTCTGCGCGCCGGTGCGCCGGTGCGCTTTTCCGACGAGGCGCTGCGCGCGTTGCAGGCTTACGATTTTCCGGGAAATGTGCGCGAGCTCGAGAATGTCGTCGAACGCGCGCTGGCGCTGTGCTCGGGAGGGACGATCACTGCGGAGGACTTGCAGCTGGCGCCGATCGCTCAGGCGCGTAGCGCGCCTGTAGAACTGGGCGACAAATGCCCGCTGCCCGAGTATCTGGATCGCGTCGAGCGGCAGGCGCTGCTGGAGGCGCTGCAGCGCACCGGCTTCAATCGCACGGCGGCGGCCAAGCTGTTGGGGCTGACGTTCCGTACGATGCGTTACCGCATGGAGCGGCTGGGTATCAAGGATGCGCATGGCGGCAGCGATGCGGATTGACGCGCCCATGCGCATCGATGCCGAGGGCCGGCTGGTCGGCGGCGAATATGTTCCGTCGCCCAACTGCGATCCGCGGCCTGCGGGCGAGATCGGGCTGCTGGTGATACACAACATCAGCCTGCCGCCGGGACAATTCGGCGGCGACGGCGTGCAGCGCCTGTTCACCAACATGCTGGATGCCGATGCGCATCCTTATTATCGGACCATCGCCGGGCTGAAGGTGTCGGCGCATTTTTTCGTGCGCCGCGACGGGCATGTCGTCCAGTTCGTCTCCTGCCTAGACCGGGCCTGGCATGCCGGGCAGTCCTGCTGGCAGGGGCGTGAACGCTGCAACGATTTTTCCATCGGCGTCGAGCTGGAAGGGACCGACGAATTGCCGTTTGCCGATGCGCAATATCTTGCGCTGTTGGAGCTGTCCCGTGCATTACGTGATGCCTATCCGATACGCGGCATCGCCGGGCACAGCGATATTGCGCCGCAGCGCAAGACCGATCCCGGCCCCTGTTTCGACTGGATGCGCTATTTGGCCGGGCTTGCTGCAAGGTAGTTCGTGATCCATCGAATTGGCAGAAATATATAGGCCTTTTTTTCGCTTGCAATATTTTCCTTGGACACTACAATTAGCGCCGCCGCTCGAAAATAATACTAGATGTAGTGGTTTTTGGTTTTTCGGGCTAATCAAGAATTCAAGGGAGTAAGCTTATGCTGCACGCCGTAGCCACCGAGAGTGTCACCATGTCAACTATGCATGTCACCGACGCTTCAGATTCCATTCAGTCTCAACCCAGCGCGCTCGATCAGTACAAAGTGATTCGCCGCAACGGTTCGGTAGTTCCATTCGAGCCGGGCAAGATATCCGTCGCTCTCACCAAGGCATTCATCGCCGTTAATGGCGCCCAGGGGGCCGGCTCTGCGCGTGTGCGCGAGCTGGTCGAGCAGTTGGCCGGCGGCGTAGTGTCCGCGATGATGCGCCGTCAGCCGCACGGCGGGACATTGCATATCGAGGATATTCAGGACCAGGTTGAGCTCGGTCTGATGCGTTCCGGCGAGCACGATGTGGCGCGCGCCTATGTGCTGTATCGCGAAGAGCGTTCCCGCTCGCGTGCCAAGGTCAAGAGCATCGAGCCGGCGCACGTCATCAATGTGATAGGGACAGACGGTGTTGTCCGTCCGCTGGATCTCGATCGCCTCTCTGTGCTGATGCTGTCGGCTTGCGAAGGGCTGGGCGATGCGGTCAGCGCGGATGCGGTGCTCAAGCTGGCGATCAAGGATCTGTACGACGGCGTGTCGCAGCAGGAAGTCAGCAAGTGCCTGATCCTCGCGGCGCGTTCGCTGATCGAGCAGGAGCCGGCCTATAACTTCGTCACCGCACGTCTGTTGCTGAACAATATGTGTTGCGAGACGCTGGGCGAAGATGTCGCCCCCGGCGAGATGGCGACGCGTTATGCGGAATATTTCCCCGAGTACATCAAGCGCGGCGTCGCGGCCGAGCTGCTGGACGTGCGCCTGTCGCAGTTCGACCTGCCGCGCCTGGCCGCCGAGCTGGATTCGTCGCGCGATTTACAGTTCGGTTATCTCGGCCTGCAGACGCTGTATGACCGCTATTTCCTGCATGTGCAGGGCAAGCGCATCGAATTGCCGCAGGCGTTCTTCATGCGCGTCGCGATGGGGCTGTCGCTGAACGAGATCGACCGCGAGTCGCGTGCGATCGAGTTTTATCGCCTGCTGTCCAGTTTCGACTTCATGAGCTCCACGCCGACGCTGTTCAATTCCGGTACGCAACGTTCGCAGCTGTCGTCCTGCTATCTGACTACGGTAGCGGACGACCTGGACGGCATCTACGAGGCGATCAAGGATAATGCGCTGCTGGCAAAATTCGCCGGCGGTCTGGGCAACGACTGGACGCCGGTGCGCGCGCTGGGCGCCCACATCAAGGGCACCAACGGCGAGTCGCAGGGTGTGGTGCCGTTCTTGAAAGTGGTGAACGATACGGCAGTTGCGGTGAATCAGGGCGGCAAGCGCAAGGGCGCGGTGTGCGCCTACCTGGAAACATGGCACCTGGACATCGAGGAGTTTCTCGATCTGCGCAAGAACACCGGCGATGACCGTCGCCGCACGCACGATATGAACACCTCGAACTGGATTCCCGACCTGTTCATGAAGCGCGTGATGGAAGGCGGCGACTGGACATTGTTTTCGCCGTCCAATGTGCCCGATCTGCACGACAAGTTCGGCGCCGACTTCGAGCGCGCTTATGTGGCTTACGAGGCGAAGGCCGCCAACGGCGAGATCAAGCTGTTCAAGAAGCTCCCCGCGGCTAGCCTGTGGCGCAAGATGCTGACCATGCTGTTCGAAACCGGCCATCCATGGATTACCTTCAAGGACCCTTGCAACATCCGCTCGCCGCAGCAACATGTCGGCGTGGTGCACAGCTCCAACCTGTGCACCGAAATCACCCTGAACACCAGCGACAGCGAAATCGCCGTGTGCAACCTGGGTTCGGTGAATCTGGCGGCCCACCTGTATCCAAAAGGACACGAGCAGGCCGGGCAGATCGACCACGACAAGCTGCGCCGCACCGTCAACACCGCGATGCGCATGCTGGATAACGTGATCGACATCAATTATTACGCGGTGGGCAAGGCGCGCAATTCCAACCTGAAGCATCGCCCGGTCGGTATGGGCATCATGGGTTTCCAGGATTGCCTGCACGAACTGCGCATTGCTTATTCGTCGCAGGAGGCGGTCGAATTTGCGGATCGCTCGATGGAGGCGGTGTGTTACTACGCTTACTGGGCGTCCACCGAGCTGGCCGAAGAGCGCGGACGCTATGCCAGCTATCGCGGCAGCCTGTGGGATCGCGGCATCCTGCCTCAGGATTCCTTGGATATGCTGCGCGAAGAGCGCGGCGGCTATGTCGAAGTCGATATGTCTGTCAGCATGGATTGGGACGCATTGCGTGCCCGCATCAAGCAGCACGGCATGCGTAATTCCAACTGCGTGGCAATCGCGCCGACCGCGACGATCTCCAACATCATCGGCGTCTCGGCCTGTATCGAGCCGACTTACCAGAACATCTTCGTGAAATCGAATCTGTCCGGCGAGTTCACTGTCATCAACGAACATCTGGTGGCCGACCTGAAGCAGTTGGGGTTGTGGGACGAGGTGATGATCGCCGACCTGAAGTATTTCGACGGGACATTGGCCAAGATCGACCGCGTGCCGCAGGAGCTGCGCAGCCTGTATGCGACCGCATTCGAGGTCGAGCCCGGCTGGCTGATCGAAGCGGCATCGCGCCGCCAGAAGTGGATCGACCAGGCGCAGTCGCTGAACATCTATATGTCGGGCGTATCGGGCCGCAAGCTGGACGAGACCTACAAGCTGGCCTGGTTGCGCGGACTGAAGACAACGTACTACCTGCGCACATTGGGGGCGACTTCCGCCGAGAAGTCCACCGGTCGCGCCGGCGCGCTGAATGCGGTGCCGACGCACGGTGGCGTAGTGGAAGAAACCAAGTTCTGCTCGATTGACAACCCGGAGTGCGAAGCCTGCCAGTAGGCAGGTTAGCCCCCCGGGTTGCGGCGGAGACTAACCTTCAGGTTATGTCGTAGCCACAATCCCGCCCTGCCGAAAGGCAGGGATTACGGCGCAGGCTCATATGCGCGTAGCGCATGTGAAGCCCGCGTAGTGGGTTGTGAAGGCTCTCGTACCCGAAGGGGCGGCCGGAGCCACAATCCGACGAAACATGTCAGTAGGCATGTCGAATCGGGCGGCAGAATAAAAAATTTGAGTCTGTCCCATCGCAGACTATGAAATATGGGCAGCAATGTCCGATAAACACAGGAGATGAACAATATGCTGACATTCGAAGAAGACATCAAGCCGTCCGCGATGCCGTTTGGCGCGATGGCTTATGGCGATGCCCCTGCCGGGAGGCGTGCGGACAGTCTGCAAATGGATGCCGCGCCTGCTACAGGCCGCGTGCGCGTCGAAGACAAGGCGATCATTAATTCGCGCGCCGACGTGAATCAGCTGGTCCCGTTCAAGTACAAGTGGGCGTGGGAGAAGTACCTCGCCGCCTGTGCGAACCACTGGATGCCGCAGGAAGTGAACATGACCGCAGACATCGCGCTGTGGAAAGGCAACAAGCTGACCGAAGACGAGCGCCGTCTGGTCAAACGCAACCTCGGTTTCTTCACCACGGCTGACAGTCTGGCTGCGAACAATATCGTGCTCGGCACCTACCGCCACATCAGCAACCCGGAATGTCGCCAGTTCTTGTTGCGCCAGGCTTTCGAGGAGGCGATCCATACTCATGCCTATCAGTACATCGTCGAAAGTCTGGGGTTGGACGAGGGCGAGATTTTCAACATGTATCACGAGGTGCCCAGCATCCGCGCCAAGGACGAGTTCCTGATTCCGTTCATCAACGTGCTGACCGACCCGGCATTCAAGACCGGCACGCAGGAAGCGGATCAGGCGCTGTTGCGCAGCCTGATCGTGTTCGCCTGCATCATGGAAGGCTTGTTCTTCTATGTTGGCTTCGTGCAGATCCTGGCGCTCGGACGCCAGAACAAGATGACCGGCGCCGCGGAGCAATACCAGTACATCCTGCGCGACGAATCCATGCACCTGAATTTCGGCGTGGATGTGATCAACCAGATCAAAATGGAAAACCCGCACTTGTGGACGCCGGAGTTCCGCGAAGAAATTCGCGGCCTGTTCCAGAAAGGCGTCGAGTTGGAATATGCTTACGCCGAAGACACCATGCCGCGCGGCGTGCTGGGGCTGAATGCCGGTATGTTTAAGGAATACCTGCGCTTTATCGCGAACCGCCGATGCCAGCAAATTGGTGTCGACACCTTGTATCCGGGTGCAACCAATCCGTTTCCATGGATGGCCGAAATGATCGACTTGAAGAAAGAAAAGAATTTTTTTGAAACCCGAGTAACCGAATATCAGAGTGGTGGCGCTCTGTCCTGGGACTAGTGATGAGAAAAGCATTCTTTCGGTGTAGGCTAACCTGCTCGCAGGTTAAGGGCTGCGGACGCAGCCCGTGCCGTAGCCAAAAGAATTTCTTTGAAACTCGCGTAACCGAGTATCAAAGCGGGGGCGCGTTGTCGTGGGACTAAGATGACAGGAGAGCAATTTTTGAAGCAGAAGCCTGTAGCGCTCCGACGACAGCAGAGTCGGGGTGCGAGGGATTGTTGACAGGCGCGTCACCGTATCAAGCGGTGGCGCGTTGTTTTGTAGTTACCCCGATTTGTCGGGGATTGAGTTGTCAACCGGATTGTCGGCCAAATTTGCATGGACAACGGCTAAGTCTGCAGGAAACGTAGACTTGGCCGCTGGTCAAAAGGCTTCGGACATGCCGCAGTGCGGTATGCTGGGGGGTAGTAGGGGCAGGTGTTGTATTTCGTTAACTTTCATTATCGCAAGGAGGTTGAAATGGCAGCAGAGAAGAAAACTAAACCAGCAGCAAAGAAGGCTACGGCAGCTGCAAAGCCGGCAGCCAAGAAAGCGGTAGCTAAACCAGCGGCCAAGAAGGCAGCTCCGGTCGCGAAGAAAGCCATTGCAGCCAAGAAGCCGGCAGCTAAGAAAGCAGTAGCCAAGCCAGCGGCGAAAAAGGCAGCACCGGTTGCAAAGAAAGCTGTTGCAGCCAAAAAATCGGCAGCTAAAAAGGCAGTAGCTAAGCCGGCAGCGAAGAAGGCAGCCCCGGCCGCGAAGAAAGCCGTCGCAGCCAAGAAGCCGGCAGCTAAAAAGGCAGTAGCCAAGCCGGCAGTGAAGAAGGCAGCCCCGGTCGCGAAGAAAGCTGTCGCAGCCAAGAAGCCCGCAGCTAAAAAGGCAGTAGCCAAGCCGGCAGCGAAGAAGGCAGCACCAGCCGCGAAGAAAGCTGTCGCAGCCAAGAAGCCAGCAGCTAAAAAGGCAGTAGCCAAGCCGGCAGCGAAGAAGGC
>Ga0172379_10003532_pt1 | contig 24690 bp, 19 predicted proteins | sample GrowelOW334metaG_FD_119756 | JGI IMG/M metagenome (GOLD analysis project Ga0172379, IMG submission 119756) | Groundwater microbial communities from an aquifer near a municipal landfill in Southern Ontario, Canada - Groundwater well OW334 metaG | ecosystem: Environmental > Aquatic > Deep...
AATAATAGCCTTATTTTTCATATCATAAATTATACAATAGATGTATGAAGCTAAGCACTGAGATCGTCGAAGAAAAACAAAATGCCTTAATCGTCTCAAAGAAAGAATACACCTTTATTTCTCTTTTAAAAAATGAATTAAAAAGGGTATCAATCAATCCCTTTAGCTCCCCTTTTATCCAAAAAAATATCAAAATGTTTCGTTATGTTTTTATTATAAATGAAACGGTATCAATTGATCAAATCAACAGGAATAAAAATAGTTTTTTTATATATATTTTTTTTAGAAAGAAAAACCCTTCTGCTAATTTAAAAAATTATCCGAAAAATATAAAAATTATTACTGTTAACGGCCATCATCTTGAAAAAAATGAGATTGATAAAATACTTTGGTTCGCCATTTCAAAAAGTGAGGAGGCGGTTCTTAACTTAAACCTGTCTCAGTTAATAAAAAAGAAATTTGACCCTGTATCTGATGTAAAAATAAACTACAAAAAATTTATTACCAAAAAAAATTTAATATTATTTTCTTTTTTTTCTATTATCGCTATCCATATCGCCTTTATTCCTTTTCTTTTTCTATCATTTTTTTTCAATTACCAAAATTATATTGCTCTTAAAAAAAACTCTCTAGAAAATATCAATAAATCACTATTGATTAATGGAATTTCAAAAAAATTATATTCAATCGTCAGGCCTACCTACTTACTATTTGGAATTGCAATTCTGCCGGATAATTTAATTGATATCAATGAAAAAAGCACTTCGATTATGAAGCAGACCCAATTACTCATGACTGATTTTAAGGGTTTGGAAGAAATTTTTTTCCGGCAACAAAAATCGGTTGAACAAAAAAATATTTTAACTTTACGGATTGAAAAAATAAAAGCAAATCTATCTAATATTCAAGACGAGCTCAATATTGTCGCACAAAAAATACCAATAAAAAATAATTTTTTTGATCAAATAAAAAAACAATTGATCGAGCAAGCCGATAATATCCAAAAAGCCCAGAAAGTAATAAATTATTTTCAAAAAATTATTTCTCAGGAAAAAATCAGTAAATATGTGGTCTTTTTTGCTAATAATATGGAATTGCGTCCCGGAGGCGGTTTTTTGGGATCATTTGGAGTCTTTGAAATGGGTAATTACACCATTGGGGATATAAAGATTTATGATATTTATGATGCTGATGGTCAATTGACGGTTCATTTAGATCCGCCAAAACCAATCGCGGAATACCTGAATGTGCCTCATTGGTTTTTTAGAGATTCAAATTTTTCGCCCGATTTTTTCACAAATTATCAAAAAGCTCTATTTTTTCTAGAAAAAGAAATGAAAATGACAGATTTTTCCGGCGGAATTTTACTTACAACCACAGCAGTCGAAAATATTTTATATGCTTTTAACGATTTATATCTACCTGATTTTAAAGAATATATAAACGCTAAAAATTTTTATTTAAAGACTCAATTTTATGCGGAAAAAAACTTTTTTCCCGGATCAATCCAAAAAAAAACTTTTTTATCATCAATAGTCAGGCAAATAAAAAATAATGCCGATACCGTTGATATAAAAGATCTATTATTCCAAATAAAAAAATCATTTGATGAAAAGCAGATTGTAGTTTTTTTTGAAGATCAAAATTTTCAATCGCTTTTCGATTCTAATTTTTGGTCGGGACGCGTCATTAATCCTAAATGCACAATATCTGACGAATGTATAACTGATTATGTTTTTCCATATGATGCCAATTTAGGTGCAAATAAGGCTAATTTTTTTATTAACCGTTTTGTTAATCTAAAGGTCAAGATCGATTCTCTTGGGCAAATAAGTCATCTTCTTTCCCTCCAGTATAAAAATGACTCTCCGGCGGAAATTTTCCCCACCGGTTATTATCGTAACTATTTTCAAATCCTATTGCCAAAAAATTCTACTTTGAACCAAGTTACCAAAGACGGTGTTGAGGTAGAAAACATTGATCAAATAGACGATCAATATAAATTAATAGGATTCCTTTTCGAACTGGCTCCGGGAAAGACAACCGATATTAAAATAAGCTACCAATTAAATGAACCTCTTAAAAAAGGAAAAAATATTTATCAATTAGTTGTTCAGAAACAGACAGGAGCAAAAAATTCGGATTTAATATTAGAATTTGAATTAAACAAAAGCATTTCAATCCTAAATCAAAATTTTTCTCCTATTGTTAAAGATAATCAAATCATCTATAATACGAACTTATTGACGGACAAAATATTTTTCATTGAGTTAACAAAGAATTAACGTTTTGTCTAATTGTTTTTATTAATAAATTTACTAAAATATGAAAAAATCAAATGTTTCTTCAGGTAAAGTTTCTTTAAAAGCCGAATCACGGGCAGTTTTCGGCAAAAAATTAAATAAGATCCGAAAACAAGGATTAGTTCCGGGAAATATCTTTGGCCCTGATTTTAAATCAAAGTCTATTTCCGTAATTTATAAAGACCTTGTAAAAATATATAAAACTGTGGGTGAAACAGGCATCGTCTATATTTCCATTGATAAAGAAAATATCCCCGTTTTAATAAAAACCATACAAAAACATCCTTTATCAAGCTCACTTCTTCATATCGATTTTAGAAAAATTGATTTATTGAAAAAAATCGAAACCAATGTTCCTGTAAAAACAATCGGCATTTCTGAAGCTGTTACTCAAAAAGCCGGAGTTCTTCTTCTTCAGTCGGACACTTTGTTAGTCGAAGCCTTACCTGAAGATATCCCATCGAGCATTGAGGTGGACATCTCAATCATCAAAGAAATTGGTCAGGAAATAAAAGTGGCCGATCTTAAAAAATCTGATAAATATGTTGTGAAAACTCCTGTTGAAAAAGTTATTGTTGCAGTTATTGCTCATAAAGAGGAAAGTATCGTTCCAGAAACAGCCGCAGCCGTTCCGGAAATAATCACTGAAGCTGCTAAAGAAGGTGAAGAAGTCCCAGTTGAGGGTGGTGAAAAGAAACCCGCCTCCGCTGTAAAAGCTCCGGAGGGAAAGGAAAAAACTGAAGGCACAAAAGAAGTTAAAAAATAAAGTTTATTTAGAATCAACCTATGACAATAATCAAAAGTGAATTCTCTTTAGCATTAAACCAGGTTGCTACCGAAAGAGGAATTTCCGCAGATGATGTTATTTCCTCAATCGAGCAGGCCATTATTGCCGCATATAAAAAAGAGTATTCTAAAGAAGAGGAGGAAATCAAGGTTGTTGTCAATAAAGATAATGGTGAAGCAAAAATATTCAAGGATGAAAAAGATATTACTCCACCGGGATTCGGAAGAATTGCAGCTCAAACAGCTAAACAAGTTATTTTACAAAAAATTAGAGAGGCGGAGAAAAAAACTGTCGCTTCACATTATCTATCTCAAGTCGGGACTCTTGTTAAAGGCCGCATTATCCGCTATGACGGATATAGCGCCTCAATTGATATTGGTAAAGCAGAAGCTATCCTTCCCAAGGAAGAGCAGATGAACAACTACAAATATCAGGTTAATGATAGTCTGATTGTTTACCTTAAAGAAATTTCCAATGATAAATTTGATAATCCAAGAATTATCGTTTCTCATTCACATCCCAAATTAATTGAAGAACTTTTTAAACGTGAGGTTCCGGAAATAGCAAGCGGCACAATTGAAATAAAAAAAATTGTCCGAGAACCGGGAGAACGCGCAAAAATAGCGGTCACTTCAACTCAGTCGGGAGTTGATCCCGTCGGAGCTTGTGTTGGCCAAAAAGGTGTTCGTGTTCAAACTGTGATTGACGAGTTGGGTGGGGGCGAAAAAATTGATATTATTCAATGGAATAAAGATGACAAATTGTTTTTAATGGCAGCTCTTTCTCCGGCTAAAATTACTTCAGTTGAGTTTGATAAAACCGGGAAAAGAGCTAAAGTAACCGTTGATGAAAAAGAGGCGCCTTTAGCAATTGGAAAAGGCGGCATTAATGTTAATCTTGCCTCAAGATTGACCGAACATGAAATTGACATTGTTCAAACAAAGTCTGAAGAACCGGAAAAAACTGTTGAAATTAATGCAACTCCCCTGGCAACTCCTAAAAAAAAGGTTAACGAAGAGAAATCAAAAGCATAAGTCAAAATTAAAATGAATAAATCCCGCCCTCCTATCGTTGCTATTTTAGGCCATGTTGATCATGGAAAAACTACTCTGTTGGATTTTATTCGAAAAAGCAATATTACTGATCGAGAATTCGGCGGTATAACTCAAAAAATCGGGGCCTACGAGATCTCAACTGAATTTAAGGATTACAAAACGAACAAAATAACTTTTATTGATACTCCGGGACACGAAGCATTTACTAAACTTCGGGCTCGGGGTGCAAACGTTGCCGATATAGCCCTGTTGCTAATCGATGGAAAAGACTCGGTTATGCCGCAAACAGAAGAGTCTATATCTCACATCAAAGCTGCTAAAATTCCCTTTATTGTCGTGATTAATAAGATTGATCTGCCTGAAACCAATCCCGATAAAGTAAAAAATGACCTGTTAAAATACGAGGTTTTAACGGAAGGCAAGGGTGGAGATGTTCCGGTCGCTTTAGTTTCTGCAAAAACCGGCAAGGGAATAAATGAACTTTTGGAAATGATTCTGTTTATCGCTTCCGATCTTAAACTTACCTATGATGAAAAAAATCCTGTGGCTGCTTATATTATCGAGACCAAAAAGGACCGCCGGGGCATCGTCGCTAGCGCTATTATCAAAGACGGAACAATAAAAATTGCTGATGTTGTCTATGTTAATGATCAAAAAATTAAAGTAAAATCGCTGATAAATGATCTAGGTAAAAGCGTTTCCCAGGTTACGCCTTCAAATCCTTTTGAAATTTTAGGTTTCAACGAAATGCCGGAGGTCGGAGGGATGATAAAATCAATTTTCGTAAATCAAATTCCCCCATCGGATGATCAAGTACCAACTGCCCAAAAGGCTTTAACCTTAGAGGATGTTTTAAAAATGCCGGTAATTGAAAAAAAGCTTCCCGCCATAATTAAAGCAGACTCTCAAGGAAGTGTCGAGGCCATAAAAAATTCACTTAAGGACAATGCGAATCTTAATATTGTTTTGCTCGCCGTCGGAGAAATTAATAAATCGGATATATTTTTAGCAAAGGCAACCAAATCGATAATTATTGGATTTACTGTAAAAACGAGCCATGAAGCGGAAAGTTTGGCGAAACAAGAAAAGGTTATTATTAAAAGCTACCAGATTATTTATGAGTTGCTTGACGAACTTAATGAGGTGGCTAATCTAATTAAAGAAAAGGAAGAAAAAGAAAAAAATTTAAAAGGGGAAGCTCAGATACTGGCCAATTTTATAATTGAGGGTGAAAAAATATTCGGAGTTAATGTTACCAAAGGTAAAATTAACCTCGGAGACACTTTAGAGGCTTTTAGAAAAAATAAGCCTATAGGAAAAACTAAACTGGTCTCTTTGAAGGTTCGAGCTAAAACTGTTAGTGAAGTGAAAAAAGGTCAGGAAGCGGGAATGATATTCGGTCCTCCCCTTGACTTTTTGGTAGGTGATGTGATAAAATCTATCCTATAAGAAATTAGTCACCTATGGATAATAACCAAAATACTTTAGCTAGAATTCAGGAGATCACAACTAAATGCCGTTCAGCCGTCATTATTATTCCCCCTAATCCATCTATTGACGCAATAGCCTCTTCAACTTCGCTTTATTTAGCTTTGAATAAAATGGGTAAAACCGTTTCTATTGCCTGTAGTCAAAAAGTTCAATCCGACTTAGTTGCCTCAGACAAAATTCAAAATATTATTGGTGCCGGAGGCGATAGCCTGATGGTTTCTTTTCCCTACACCGATGGAGCAATTGATAAGGTTGATTATAACATTCAAGGTGAATCATTTAACTTGGTTGTCACCCCTCGTCCAGGTCAGCAAAAATTAAACCCTAATCAGGTTAAATTTTCATATACAGGCGGTTTAGTTGATGTAATTTTTGTTATTGATTCCCCTACTTTAAATAGTTTAGGTACAATTTATTCCGAAAACCAAAATCAATTTAATGGAAAAGACATTATTAATATTGACCGGCACCTTACAAACGCATACTACGGAACTGTGAACTACGTCAACAAAACAATTTCTTCAATTTCCGAATTGATTTTGTCTATTTTGCAAACACTTGGGACTGAAATTGATCGAGATATGGCTACTAATCTATATGCAGGATCGGCCGCTTCAACAAATAATTTTACCTCTTATTCTACAAATGCGGAAACATTTGAGCATATTGCCGCTTTACTTCGATTGGGAGCGGTTAAAAAAACATTCAAGAAACCGGTTCCAGTTGTGACCCCGCAACAACCCATGTCTTTTCAACCCTTGATAAATTCTCAACCACAGGTAATTAATTCTATGCCTAGTCATAGTCCTGAAGTTCCAAAATCCAGCCCGATTGAATCTGTTGAAAAAGAAGCCGTCATTGATAAACCTCAAACCAGCCAAGAATGGCTTAAGCCAAAAATTTTCAAAGGTGGAGGCCTAATTTAAAAATATGCCTTTTAAAGTTGTAGGACAAGGATCAGCTTCGTTTAAAAAAGGAATCAATTCACTTTTTTACAGATCTTCAATTGAAGTCACAGGCGAAAAAATAGCTCCTAATTGGTTGAAAAAAAGTTCTTTTTATCTTTTAGCCGTGCCTTTTATCGGGGGGGGGTATGCGGTTTATGAAATGATTTTCCAAGGAGCTGGAAGAGAACAATTTCTGCCTTCTTGCGGAGCATCACTTGGTTTATTAGCAACTGCTATTGGTATAGTGGCAAAAAAATATTTAAATAAAAAATAAAGTCATTCTCCGCTGAAAAGGTTCTTTGTGTTAGAATTATTGCATGAATTTAGTCATAGTTTTTTCTGCATTTTGTCTTTCTATTTTAATAGTCCTTTTTTTCATCAAATCATGGCTTAACAAACTTGAAGAAAAAACCACTCTGTCATCCGATGTTGTTGAATGGCTGAAAACGTCAAATCTTTCCGTAGATCAAAAATTATCAAAAAATTTAGAAATATTTGCCTCGGTCCAAAAAACTATCGGAGAATTTTCTGAGATCGGCCGATCAATGAAAGAATTACAGGAATATCTGACCTCGCCAAAATTGCGCGGCAACATCGGAGAACATGTTTTAAAAGAATTATTGGCTCAGAACTTTCCCAAGTCTTCTTACAAACTTCAATATCATTTTAAAACCGGCTCAATTGTTGACGCTGTTCTAATTACATCACAAGGACTCATTCCAATTGACTCTAAATTTCCGATTGATACTTTTAAAAAAATTGCTAAAGCAACCGACAAAAATGAAATTGCATCAATAAAAAAAGATTTTGAGCGCGATGTTAAAAAACATGTTGATGATATTGCCAGAAAATATATTCTCGCTGAAGAAAAAACAGTTGATTATGCCCTGATGTACGTCCCCTCGGAAAGTGTTTACTATGAACTGATCAATAATGAAACTGTCTTTGACTATGCCGGGCAAAACCGCGTCCTTCCGGTTTCTCCAATGAGTTTTTATGCCTACATTAAAGCAATTTTAATTTCTTTTGAAGGGGAAAAAATCGAAACAAAAGCCAAAGAAATTTTAAAGATTTTGCAGGCGATCAAAAAAGATTATCAAAAGACCGATGAAGCTTTGTCGGTGCTTAACAAACATGTAACTAATGCCTATAATCAAAGTTCGCAGGTATCAAAATCTTTTTCTTCTTTGGGACAAAAGTTGGAAAGCACGAATTTGTTATCCGTTGAGAATCAGGAAAAATTACTTAAATAGACCAAAATCTTAAATATTTAATATTTATGAAGATTTCCTTTAAAAACGAAATTCAGTTAGAAGATAATCTAACTAATAAAGAAATTATTGACCTGATTATAAAATTCCGTCATCTTAAAAATATAAGTGAATTCTTAAACCCCCCTTCCCCGCTTTCCTTAACTCTTAATGACTTCGGTGCTTATAAAAAATCTTTTGAGAAAGTTGTAAAAATCTTAAAAAATATTAAGGAAAAAGGTCAGATGATCGTTGTCTATACCGACTATGACGCTGATGGAATTACCGGCGGAGCGATCCTTTGGGAAACCTTATATCTGCTCGGTTTTAAAGTTATGCCCTATGTCCCCCACCGTAAACTGGAAGGTTATGGTTTTTCAAAAATAGGGATAGATAACGTAAAAAAAGAATTTAACCCGGCTTTAATAATCAGCGTTGATCATGGAATTACTAAAGTTGAAGAGATTAAATACGCCGAAAAATTTGGAATAAAAATAATTGTCACTGATCATCATTTGAAGGGAGAAAAAATTCCAAGCGCAGAGGCGGTTTTTCATATCCCCGCTCTTTCCGGATCCGGTGTTGCCTACTTTTTTGCAAAGGAAATTTTTGATTCGTCCCTAACCTCCGCGGCAAAAACCCCGCTAAGCGGGGTTAATAAAATTTTGGCTAACAATTTCGCAACTGACTATCTCGCCCTCGCCTCAATCGGCACCATCGCCGATCTTGTCCCGCTTACCGGTCCTTCAAGATCTGTAGTCAAATATGGACTGGAGGCTTTCCCGAAAATTAAAAGATTCGGGATTAAGCATATTCTCAGACAATCCGGAATAGAAGATAAAAAAATTACTCCTTACGAAGTCGGGTTTATGATCGCCCCAAGAATTAATGCCATCGGTAGACTGGAACATGCAATCGATGCTTTAAGGTTGTTGTGTACCAATGATGAAAAGAAAGCCTATGATCTGGCCAGCAAAATTGGGAATGTAAATATTGAAAGACAGGAATTAGTTGAAAAATCTGTCAAAGAAGCCAGAGTAATGTTGGCAAAAACCTCCGCGGTTAAGATTTTACCAAAGGTGATTATTTTAGTTTCCGAACATTGGCATGAAGGAATCATTGGTTTGATTGCCTCAAAAATCGCTGAAGAATTTTACCGCCCTACCTTGGTTCTGACAAAAACAGATATAGGATACAAAGGATCAGCCAGATCAATCCCCTCTTTTCACATCACAGACTTTTTACGTTCCTTAAAAAAATATCTTATTGATGCTGGCGGTCATAAACAGGCGGCCGGTTTTACTTTGGAAAAAAATCAACTTAATGATTTTACAAAGAATGCTCAAAAACTGGCGGAAAAATTAATTAAAGATAAAGATCTTGAAAGAAAAATTGAAGCCGATCTTAAAATTCCTATTTCAAAAATTAATTTAAATTTGGTCAAGTTACTGGAAACTTTGGAGCCATTTGGAATCGGTAATCCAAGACCGACTTTCTGCAGTGAAGGAATTTTAACCGGAGCACAGCTCCTCGGAAAAACTAATGCCCACTTGAAAATATTTGTCGATGGTCTTGAACTCCTTGCTTTCAACCAAGCTGACAAATTCAAATCCTTCTCCCGCGGACAAAAAATGAAAGTGGTCTATAGTTTGGAAATTAATAGATGGAATGGAAGTGAAAAATTGAAGGGCAGATTACTATGGTTATGACTGATAAAAATATTTTTAACAGTAATTACCATTTTCATCTATCGTATTTTTGTATAGAAGTTCATCCGCGATGGTTTCCAATCTATGATTTATAAATGGCTGAATATCGACTCCATAAATTTCTTGCATAAACAGAATTTTTGCCGCCGCTCCCATTCTCCTCATATTATATAAGTCATGAGCCTTTCCTTTAAATTCTCTGCCAACCTCATATTCTGAATCTAAATATTCTGCTGTTGAATAAAAAATTATTTCAATTGGTATCGATAAACCTTTTAGATATATTTGCCTTCTTCGTTTAAAAGAGCTTTTATTTTGACCTCTACCTACTCCTGAAATATCATCAATTTCAATCCTATCAAAATCCTTATACGTTTTGATTAACTCTTCAAACTCATAAATAAATTCATCTCTCACTTTTTCATTTCCCATGATTGCAAATTTCATTCCAATGGAATCCTTCACGGAATCTAAAATGTTAATTGGTTCATGATTTATCACAGCCTTCATAATTGATTTGATTATTGATTCATTTTCCCCCTTATGACGCATGTTGGTAAATACTTCTGTACGATTAATGCTTGTAGTTCTTACGTCTAAAGTCTCTTTTTTAAGATGTGCGCCGTATTTTTTTTTAATTTTTTTATGACTATCTAAACTGTAATTGATTGTTGTATTGGTATGATTATCATGTTGAGAAAATATAGTCCTTTTTTCGGTCTGACCTGTTTTACCTATGAATAATTTTTTATCTAAAAAGTCTTGGAAATCAAATAGCCTTGTTTGAATCTTTTCCGACGCGGCTCTTTCGTCAAGTGGGGAAGCCAAGTATGCTAAAATCATTTGTCTTGCGGTCTCATATCTTAAATTATTATCTACATTAACATCAGCAATCTGTTTTAATCGCTGAGTCGGGGAGTCAGGAAATACCGCTATTTCGTTTCTCAGCACAAATTCTTTCGGCAAGGCCAAAAAACCTATCAGATACTTAATTACTTTGTTTGCCCTCCCTAATTGACTCCTATAAAATTCTACCTCTTGTCCAGGAGTTAAATATGGGTACTGATCTTTAATTCTTTGGAAAAAAAACGCATCTAAGTATTTTTCACAATTGCCATCAGCTAATATATCCTTATCTTGTTTACCACGAAATAAATTATAAAAATATTTTTTACCTAAAGGTCCAAAAAAACTAGTTAAAAGTTTTACCTCTCCTGGGTGAACCTTATTATTAAACATTGGCAATGTTACAGATGTTCTTGTTTCTATTCCCATGGTTATTTATTTAAAAACCCCGCGATCATGCGGGGTGATTAATTAACAATTAAGTCTTATTAGCCACGCCGCGTACTAATCTCAATAAATAGATTAAAACAACAAATGAACTGATAAGATATGTTTTCCATGATTATAGGATATATATTACCAGAAAGAATAGCCTTGTCAAAGGGAAAAAAAGAATGTATTATTATGAAGACGTTATGAAAAATTTAAATATTGATGACACTCCTAAAAAAATCGGTGATGTCGTTGAACTTTACGGCTGGGTGGATACAAAACGTGATCATAAAAAAATTGTTTTTATAGATCTACGTGATAGGACCGGCACTGTCCAAGTGGTCGGAGGAGAAGAGTTTAAAGCTTTATCTGAAGAAGATGTTGTTTATATAAAAGGACTTGTCAAAAAAAGACCTGACAAGATGATCAACGATAAAATCAAAACCGGATCGGTTGAAATTGAAGCAAAAGAATTAAAAATTTTAAATAAAACGAAAACCCTTCCGTTGCCTGTTAATACCGATGGCCGTGATATCGATGAGGAAGTCAGGCTTAAATACCGGTACCTTGACATCCGCCGGCCAAGAATGTATAAAAATTTAGCTTTACGAAGCAAGTTTATTGACCTTATCCGTCAGTATCTTTTTAATAAAGAGTTTTTAGAAATTGAAACACCAATCCTAAGCGAAACGACCCCCGAAGGCGCCCGTGATTTTATTGTCCCCTCCCGATTACAGCAAGGTAAATTTTATGCCCTTCCCCAGTCACCACAACAATATAAACAATTATTAATGGTCGGAGGCGTGGAAAAATATTTTCAAATCGCCCGATGTTTCCGCGATGAAGATCCAAGAGCCGATAGGGCTTACGGAGAATTCACCCAGCTTGATTTGGAAATGAGTTTCGTCGAGAGGGAAGACGTAATGAAGCTGACAGAAAATCTTTTTATTGAGGTTTACGAAAAACTAAAGGTACCAATTAAACAAAAACCGTTTCCGGTATTTACATACCAAGAGGCAATAAAAAAGTTTGGCGCAGATAAGTTTGATCTCCGAACTCCTGAAGAAAAGGAAAAAAATATCCAAGCCTTTGCCTGGGTAATCGATTTTCCATTCTTTGAAAAAACTCCGGAAGGAGGTTGGACTTTTACCCACAATCCTTTTTCCGCCCCAAAACCGGAATTTATGAGAGATTTGCTCTCGGAAAAAAATATCGGTAATATTCTGACCTCTCAGTATGATTTAGTTTGCAACGGGTACGAGGTCGGTGGGGGCAGCATCCGGAATCATACTCCGGAAGGACTTCAGGCGGTTTTTGAAATAATGGGATTATCAAAAGATGAAATTGACTTAAAATTCGGTCATATGATTGAAGCTTTAGGATACGGTGCTCCTCCTCACGGCGGGATTGCTCCAGGGATTGACCGCCTTTTAACTTGTATCACCGGAGAAAAAAATTTGCGTGAGGTGATCGCCATGCCGATGACATCGGGAGGAAGAACGTCTATCATGAAGGCTCCTTCCGCTGTCAAAGACGAAAAATTGAAAGAGTTGGGAATAAAAGTTACAAGTACGTTAACACGTTAACGCGTTAACGGGTTAACGAGTTATGAAACCAAAACATATTTTTCTCTTCGTTTTCTTTACCCTCCTTTTTCTTTTTTACCCAGGTGACTCATATTATTTTCACATTTTTGCTTATAATCGGGAATTGATCAGTAAATCCGAACCTGATACCAAAATAAAGATCGGTCCGATTCCATATTTAAAATTTCCCTATTATCCGGAAGTAAGCGCCGAAGGAATTTATTTGGTTGATCTGCCCTCCTTCACCCCGGTTTTTTCAAGAAATGAAAATTTAAAACTTTTTCCTGCTTCCACCACTAAGATCTTAACCGCCTTGGTTGCTTTTGACATCTATAAACCTGATCAGATTATCACCGTAAAAAGAACTATCAGCGACGGCCAAGTGATGGGACTTGTTGTTGGAGAAAAAATTACCGTTGAAAATATTTTATATGGAGCTCTTGTTCATTCCGGCAATGATGCCGCTTACGTCCTGGCTGACAATTACGGTTATGATAAATTTATTTCCTTGATGAATAAAAAGGCTCAACTTCTGGGTATGAAAAATAGTTTTTTCTCCAATCCCAATGGATTAGATTCCGGAACTCAACACTCAACCGCTTTTGATTTAAGTTTGGCTGCCCGTGAGCTGCTGAAAAATCCTTACCTATCAAAGATTGTCTCCACTAAAGAAATCACTATTTCCGATGTTGATTTTAAATATTTCCATAAATTAGATAATGTTAATAAACTACTTGGGGAAATCCAGGGACTGGGAGGCCTAAAAACCGGTTACACTGAAAACGCCGGAGAGAATTTGGTTTCATTTTATAAAAAAAACGGACATCAGTTTGTAATAGTTATCCTGAAAAGTTTGGATAGGTTTAACGACACGAGAAATATCATTACTTGGATCGAGGCAAATGTTGATTATGTAAATATTAAATATTAGTTCTTAACCGCAGGAACGTATCCGACAAAATTCCCTTCCCCCAAAAACACATATACAGGTTGAAGATAGTTCTGATAGGTATCAGGATCAAAATAGCGAAGCTTCATATCTGTAATAACTATGTTCTTTTGTCCTTGGGTTCCGGCAACAACAAAACCCAACCCGCTGTTTAATTCTGACCATGCTTCTTCTCCTGTTTTTATCCAATATGTTCCAACCTGTTCATCTGATTTTTCAAAAAAAGCGATCTGACTACTCAAAATAGTAAAGTCGGTTCCCTGAAAAAGCATAATGACATAATTTTGGCTGTTAAAAAATCTTGGTGTAACGGTTGAATATCCGTCAATATCTGGACGCTGAAAATCAACTTCAACTAATTGAGCCTGCGTGCTTTTATCAACTTTAATATAATTTTGATTAATTATGTTTTGTCGCAAATATATTACATTGGTCGTTCCTTTTGATAGCTCCTCGGGATACCGACCGATCTTTTTTAGAAAATCCACGGCTTTATTTTCAATGATTTTTTTAGTTGGGATAGTCAAATTTGGTGAAGAAAATAATGAATTGTCAATTCTTCTATTAAATTTAAAATTAAAATTGGAAATATCGATTGTTAATGTCTTTTCCGAATCGGTGAAAGTGGCTATTTTACCAACTAATTGATGTTTGACTATTTCCGTGTTAAAACCGAAACTTTTTGCCATCAAATATATTTTTTCGTTATAACCAAAACGCGGATTATATCGTGGTAAAAAGAAAACTCTAGCCGTATCTGTTGCTGTCACAGGATGACCATCAATTGTATCCAGCGTAAATTTTAATCCTGCGCTTGACGAAGATATAGGAATTTCCGGAAGACTGACCTTTCCAAAAATTGGATTTGTATATGTTGTGACGGTTTTATTAGCTTCAATATAAATCAGTGTTAATTTTATTGAATAAAAGATAATCAAAAAAATAAGACCGGATAAAATAAAATAAGGTAAAAACTTTCGAAAATAATATGATAATTCTGTTAAAGACATATTAATCTTGACAACAAATAAACATTTTTTTAATTATTTTAGCAATTACTTGAATAAATTTATTGACTACTTCCATATCTTATTTATAGCAGAAACTGAACCAGCAGGATAGTGATAAATAGAATAACCGCGGAAACAATAATTCTCTGATATGGAAAAAATACTTTCCCGTGATTAATTTTTCTTAATACGATATTGGTTATCATCGATAAAAAGATTGTTGCTAAACCAATTATAAGAAGATTATTTATCCCAAATTTATTTGCAATTAATAATCCTCCACTAATAGCAATAATGCATGCAGGACACATAATTTATTATATAATTGATTTTATAATTTGTCGGGGTGGCGAAATGGTATACGCGCAAGCTTGAGGGGCTTGTGGTCGCAAGACTGTGGAGGTTCAAGTCCTCTCCCCGACACATTTACTTCCTTTTAATCGTGTAAACGTACGGATAATACAAGAACAAAGCTGGCGGGTCAGCTTGAATAATTTTTTGAAATTCCTGATAAAAATTATTTCTTTCTTCAATATTAATTGTTGATCTTCCGTCTTCAAGCAACTTATCAATCTTAACGTTTTTATAGTTGCTGATATTCCCCTCTTTTTGAGTTGAATGCCAAAAATAATACTGATCCGGGTCTTGAGGAACCTTCCAGAAAACCAAAAGAAGATCGAATTTATCCGGGCGGTCATAGGAAATCATATTAATATCAACTTTTAAGCCGGTTTTTTTTATTTCTCCAGCAATGCTGTCTGCCACATCATAATAATCATATGATGTTAATAAATTTAATTGAGCTGATTCTGTGGCAGTTATGGCATTTTTTATAATTTTTGTTGCTATATCAATATCATAGGTGCTTGTCTTTAGGTTTGAATTATATGCCCAAGATATCGGAGGAATTGGTCCACGGGCCACTTCCCCAAAATCTGAAATCTTCTGATAGTCTATTATCATAGAAAAGGCATCTTTAATATCCTTATTTTCAAAAAGTTTTTCTTGGTTATTAAAAAATAAAGTTAATAACCGGGTGTAATCTACCGACTTAACGATCTGACTATTTTTCCAGTTTATGAAAGTATCGGCAACCGATTTTTTTGTTAAGGTCATCTTATTTATCTCTCCCTTTTTATACGCTGTTACCAAATCTGATTCATTCTCATAGAACTTGTACTTAATAGTAAATAAATCTTTTGTATTTGGTATAAGAGTTAGTTCTATTAGATATCCGCTAGAGATTCTATATTTTCCCAGTTTGTAAAATCCTGCAATCCCGATTAGAGGAGGTCGAATAAGGGGTTTATTTAAAAATGTTGGAAAGATTCCTAAGGGTTTATCCAGATAAAAATCTATGACATTTTTATCAACCGACTTTATTTTTACGTCGGAAAATTGATAATTAATGTCATCGGTCGTAAATTTTTTATCATCATTCCAAAGAAGATTATTTTTTAAATAAAAACGGTATTGTTTCCCCCCATCTTTTACTTCCCATGAGTTTGCCAGAACCGGAATTATTTCCCCTTTTTCGCTGATTGTTACTAAACCATTGGAAACTTTTGTCATTATCTCATCGGGAAGATTGGTAAAATCATACCTACCGACCAATCCTATTACTTCTTGTTTATTAAAAATCAATTTTAAATATGGGGATACCGACAGAAAACCGATGAGGCTGATAAATCCGATAAAAAAACTCATCAAGATCAGCCGGGAATATTTTTTAATAAATTCGAGCAGCAGCCAATAATAATAACGAAAAGCTTTCTTATTCATTTAACAAAAAGGTTGATCAAGGAAACCACCAAAAAAATAATGATGAAAATTGTCGTCATCCAAAGAATGATTTTTTCCATTCCCCGTCGTGTTTGAAACATTTCTCCTCCACCGCCCCACGCGCTTCCTAAGCCGGCGCCTCTCCCTTGAATTAAAATAAATACAACTATTAAAACACTAAAAATGATATTGAGAACTAGAAGAAAATTCTTCATAATATTTTTTCTGATAAATTAATAATGGTGGAAATTGAAATAGAAGAGACAAAAATATTAGCAGCTGCAGAAACTTTTATTTTAGTTAATTCAATACCTAATATTTTCATTCCAGGAAAAATCCATTCTTTAATACTAATCAAGTTGAAACGGTTTAATAAAAAATAAAAAATTACCGAGTAAAAAATCACTGAAATTAATCCAAAAGTTAGGATATTCAAAGGCAAAAGAACCATTTTACTTACAGGAGCAACTAAATAAAAAACAGCCGCAATTATTAATGCAGCTTTTAAATAGATTGTCGGGTCTGACTTAATGATAAAACCTTTATTCCAAAGAGATGTAAACAATATCGCTACCCCAGAAAAAATTATCATTCTAAATATTTTTTTCATATTGCGATCTCATTATAACAAAAAGTCCTTACTTCTTAAAAACAGATGATATTTACGGGCAAAGCGGTGAGATTCATCTCGGAGTAGCCTGATGACATTTAAAACTTTGCTGTCATTTTTAAGCAATAGATTCGGATAACCATCAACCCCTACAATTACTCTATCAGGGTTCTTGGCTATCCCTAGGAGAGGAATATCAGCTTTGTTATTTTTAAATATTTTTAGCACTGCTTTAATTTGCGGCTGACCGCCATCAATGATAATCAAATCAGCTAGAGGCCAGTTTTGTTTTAGCCTTCTATCCATAACTTCTTTTAGTCTTTCAAAGTCTGATCTCAAACCGATTTTTTTAATTTTAAACCGTCGGTATTCTTTCTTATCAATTTGATTATTATCCATAACAATCATTGATCCGACCGCTTGTTTCAAACCAAAGTTACTGATATCGTACGTTTCTATCCTATTTAGTTTTTTTAGCTGTGGAAAATATTTTCTTAATAGCACCTGCATTTCCTCAATCTTTTTTTCATTATTATTTAAGTAATATTCTGATTCATCTTTTAAATGTAACAACCGATCAAATCGCAAAATTTTATTTCTAATGACTATTGCTTGTTCATACTGCTTATTTTTTTTAAAAATATTTAACTGTTTGTTTAAATTGTTAATAATTTTTTTTACATTGCCTTTTAGAATCGATGTTACCTGATTAATATTTTTTCTGTATTGTTTTTTTTCATCAATATTTTTTATTTCATTTGGACACGGATTACATAATCCGATCTTCGAATAAAAACAGGCTTTTTTGCTGATATTTTTTTGGGTACAAAATGGAACAATCTTCCGAATATCGTTGATTATCTTTTCTACCATCTTCACCGATGAAAACGGACCAAAGTATAAAGACGTATCAGAAGGTTTCCTTGTTATTAAAACTTTAGGAAATTCATCTTTGGATGTAATCTTAATATAAAGAGGGCTCTTATCATCTTTCCAAATCGAATTATACTTTGGCTGAAGCTCCCTGATTAATTTTGCCTCAAGCAATAACGCTTTAAACTCCGATTCAGCCGTAATTATTTCAATTTTATTTGAATTATTAATAATTAAACTTTCTTTATTGTCAAATTTTGCATTTTCTAAATGAGTTATTACCCTCACTTTTATGTTTACTGATTTCCCTATGTAATTTATTACATCGTCTTTCATGAAAATGTAGATTCCAATCGTGTTAGGCAGACTATTTATCTGATTTCTAGTGATCATGATGTTTTACTTTTACAATTAACCGGTAAATTAAGAATAAAAAGGAAAGACTTAAAATTACAGCAAAAATTTTTATTATTAAATTATAGTAGGACGGAATAATACTTATTTTTTGTTTTAAAAGCTGCTCACCCATGACATTAATTAACAGATTTCCTTGTATTTTTTTATTTTTGTTTTTTGCCGAATATTCAAAAATAATTTCTTTTTTTTCATAAGGAGCTAAAATCGGTAGAATAAAATTCTTTTTCTTTATATTAATATTATCCGTCCCAAGATAAATCGGAATTTGCCATAGGTAGCTGCTCCCGTTATTTTTTATTACAAATTTTCCTTGGAAGGATTTATCATCAGAGATTGTGGTCGGAAAATCAATATTTTCAATAACAATTTCTTTTTTTTCAACAGGTTCCTCAATAACGGGTTTTATTAAAATATCTCGGGAGTTCTCTAATTTGTACATTCCTGCTGCCAACGGATAATCGGAATTTTTTCCATGAATAACGAATACGATATGGTTCAAGTCAAAAGATGAAAAATAATTGATTCCTGAAGTATTTTCCCATGTGGGATCAACTGCAATCCAATTTTTAGTTTTAAAATCAAAATATTCCGGCCAAGCGTGCAAAATATCTGAAGATAATGAAATCGGCTGTAATCTTGGGTCCAAAGAGAATCCATAGCCTTCTATTTCCCGGCTGTATATCCCTTTTTCCCTGGCGATTCCGACAAATAGATCGGTAAATTCGAGACAAACCGCTTGATCTGGACTAGATAAAACAGTATCGGCGCCCAAACGCTTATTTTGCGAATTAATCTTATTGTAATTGTATTTCAAATTGTTTGTAACAAAATAATATATGTCTTCAGGATTATTAACATTTTTTACAAGATCGACCTTGCTTATTTGCCAATATTTTTTTGCCGTAAGGAGATAATTTTTTTGCTGATCAATGATATTACGGAAATATGGAGCAGCATCGTCTCTTGTTTTTGCATAAACCTCGATCATGCTTTTATAAACGATTATCTTTGTTTCAAGAGGTTTAAGAAAATATTTACCTAAATAATTACCATCTTCATCTGTCCGGACTGATTCCGGCATAGGGTTGATAGATTCTATAAAAATCTTTTGATTTGCCGTCTCCGGAGGAAAAGCGATTTCTGTAAAGACCGGATATATTTGATCATTTTTTAAATGGTAAGTAAGTTCTGTTTTATAAACCTGACTATCGCCAAAAACAGCATAAATCGTTTTTGTTTTTGGATTATTCCAAATAATTTTATTTCCTGTAACTGAATCCGGTTTTGGTTTTGAAATTGAGATTTTTTTGTTTGTTGTTTCCGGTAAATTGACTATTACGTTATATGATTCGTTTTGACTATTTTCTATCACCGGCAATACCACTTCCCAAACTTTTCCATTAATCTTAAACAGATTAGCCTGATCAAAGCTCAAAAAAAAAGTGTTAATTGAGTCTTTGCCGATCGCAGGGTTTGAAAACTCTAATTCAATTTTGGTTTTATCTTCATCGGTAGTAACTTTTGGAGTAATATAACCGTTATCATCCGAAGTTTTCAGGTTATTAATTGAAAAAGCGTTAGGAAAACTTATGGAGAATTTACTGACATAAACTTCTGTTTTTAAATTTATAATTTTTATCTTAAAATTTACTTGGGAATTTAAATTTTCCTGTGATTGAGAAAGGTTATATTCAACTTGGTAATCGGTCTTGAAGTCAGCAGCATTAACTACTGAAGAGAAGCGAAGTAGCACACTTAAAGCTAGAAAGAGTAATAATACTTTCAGATATTTGAACATTTGTTATTTAAAATTCAATTGATGTTTGTTATTTGTCATTTGCTATTTTTTTCAAATACTCTCCCGTATAAGAAGATTTTACCTTATAAATGCCATTGAGTTCTCCCTGATAAATAACTTTTCCTCCCTTATCTCCTCCTTCCGGTCCCAAATCAATTATGTATTGGCAACTTTTTATAACATCAAGATTGTGTTCAATAACAATTACCGTGTTACCCCGGTTAACTAATTCTGTAATTGTATGTAATAATTTTTCAATATCGTAAAAGTGCAGCCCTGTGGTCGGTTCATCGAGAATATAAATCGTTCTGCCTGTATCACGTCTTGATAGTTCATTAGCTAATTTTAACCGCTGAGCTTCACCTCCGGATAAAGTCGGAGCCGGTTGTCCCAATTCTAAATAACCTAAGCCGGTTTTTTGTAAAAAACTTAGCTTGGAATAAACTTTAAAATGACTGTTAAAAAAAATTAACGCTTCGTCGACGGTCATTTTTAAAATTTCATAAATATTTTTATCTTTATATTTAACCTCTAAGGTTTCTTTATTGTACCGATTACCTCGACAAACATCGCAAATAACGTAAACATCGGCTAAAAATTGCATCTCAATTTTTAAAACTCCGGCTCCCTGGCACTTTTCACATCGCCCGCCTTTAATGTTGAAAGAAAATCTGCCTTTTTCATATCCTCGCTCTCTCGCATCAACGGTTGAGGCAAAGATCTCTCTTATTTCATCAAAAAAACCGATATAGGTTGCCGGATTAGATCGCGGAGTCCGACCGATTGGTGACTGATCAACCATGTGAACCCGGTCCAAATATTGATACCCCTCAATTTTCTTAAACTCGCCAATTTTATCATGGAAATAACCGTCTAAATAATATTTCAGCGCCGGATAAATAGTTTCCGTGATCAATGAAGACTTTCCACTCCCGGAAACTCCGGTAATCCCAATAAGATTGCCCAACGGAATTTTAATATTGATGTTTTTTAAATTATTATGAGTAACCCCTGTGAATGCCAATTCTCCATGGTTTATTTGAACGGGACTGATATGGCTTCCCCCAGCGTTTATTTTTCTTTTCCCGTTTAAATATTGTCCTGTCAATGATCTTTCGTTTTTTTTCATTTCCGAAAGACTGCCGTTAAAAATTATTTTACCGCCGTTTTTGCCAGCTTTTTCACCTAGTTCAATCAAATAATCGGCTTCTTCCATTGTTTCCCGATCATGTTCAACCACTATTAAACTATTACCCAAATCGCGAAGATGTTTTAAGGTTACGATTAATGAAGCAACATCCCGTGAATGAAGACCGATCGACGGTTCATCAAGTACATAAAGAACGCCTGTTAATCCGCTCCCAATTTGGGAAGCTAGACGGATTCTCTGCAATTCTCCTCCTGATAAAGTTCCGGCCCGTCTGCTGATTGTCAGATAAGACAACCCAACACTATTTAAAAAATTTAGTCTGGTTAAAATTTCCTTAATTATCGGTTTGGCAATTTGATTTTCATAAACTGATAAAATCGCTTCTAATTTTTCTTTAAAATAATTTGTCAAATGATCGATCGACTTGTCAGATATTTGAGTAATGTTTTCTTTGTTAATCGTTATTGAGAGAATTTCAGGTTTTAATCTTTGTCCTAAACATTTCGGACAGGTCTCTTCTCTCATGTATTTTTGAATTTCCATTCCTGAATAATCACCCTGAGTTTCGATATATCTCCGTTCCAGTTCATTAACAATTCCCGTAAATTTTTCCGTAATCGTCGTTGCCCTTCCGAAGCGGTTAACTCCTTCAACCCGGTATATTTTATTTGTCCCCTTTAAAAGTACATCAATCTGTTTTTCTGTTAATTTATTTATTTGAATATTCATATCTATTCCTTCTTCCTCACATACTTGCTTGATCAAGCGGACATACCAAGTTTCATGAAAAAATAGTTTATTGAAAGGAAGAATACCGCCCTCAAGAAGAGAAAGATTTTTGTTCAATATCAGGTCATGGTCAACGGCGAAGATCGTTCCGATTCCCCGGCAATTTTCACACGCCCCAAGCGGTGAATTAAAAGAAAACATTCGTGGTTCTATTTCGGGAAGCGATAAGTTGCAAATTGGGCAAGAAAACTTTTCTGAATAAAGATGCTCTTTGTTTCCTGCTTGAACAATTACCAGACCATCAGAAAGTTTTAAAGACTGTTCAACAACATTAACAAGACGTGATTTTAAACTCTTTATTAATTCGTTACTTTTCATTTCCTTATGTCCAAAGGAGATCGTATCCATAACCGCTTCAATTTTATGTTTATTGGTTTTAATTAAATCTATTTCCTCTTCCAGACTAAAAGTCTTTCCGTCTACAACAACCTGATTTAATCCCTTTGAACGAAGATTATCAAATAGGTCTTTAAATTCGCCTTTTTTATTCCTGACCACCGGAGATAGAATAAAAAATTTGTGGGGTTTTGTTTTGTCGGCAGCGATCTTGTCTTCGATTTCCTTTATTATCCGTTCAACTATTTCATCAACCGACATTTTGCTGATCTCCCGTCCGCAATTCGGGCAATGAGGATGGGCAACTTTTGCAAAAAGTAACCGCAGATAGTCATAAATTTCCGTGATTGTCCCAACCGTTGACCTGGGATTGTGAGAGGTGGTTTTCTGATCAATTGAAATCGACGGGGATAAACCTTCGATCAAATCGACATCCGGTTTATCCATTATTCCTAAAAATTGTCGTGCATACGCTGACAATGATTCAACATATCTTCTCTGCCCTTCGGCGTAAATTGTATCAAAGGCCAAAGAAGATTTTCCTGACCCTGAAATTCCTGTGATAACAACAAATTTATTTTTAGGAATATCAACGTTAATATTCTTTAGATTATGCTGCCGAGCTCCTCTTATGCGTATGTAATCCATAGGTTTAAATAATCAAATAAACAAATAAATAAATAATTAAATAAATGGTTTAATGAAAAAATTAATAAATAAAATTTATCCATTTGATTATTTAGACATTTATTTTTTTATTTCATTATTTTCTTATTTCTTCATTTATTTCCTTAACCTTCTCTCTAATCTTAATAGCTAATTCAAAGTTTAAATTCTCTGCCTGATTCTTCATTTCTCTTTCCATTTTCTTGACCAACTTTTTTTTATCAAATGGAGTCAAACTTTCAATATTTATTTCATCTAAATATTTTGTGTCAAAATCTCTATCATAAAACAGACTTTTTTCGTCTTGGTCAATGATCTTTTCCCTTATAGGTTTATAAATTGTTTTTGGGGTAATTTTATGTTTGGTGTTGTATTCTACCTGATATTTTCTTCTTCTGTTGATCTCTCCAACTGCTGCATTGATCGATTTAGTCATGATATCCGCATAAATAATTACCTGTCCGGTGATATTCCTGGCTGCTCTACCCATTGTTTGAATCAACGAGGTTCTTGATCTTAAAAAACCCTCTTTATCGGCGTCGAGAATTGCCACTAGTGTTACTTCCGGCAAATCCAATCCTTCTCTGAGTAAATTAACTCCGATTAGAACATCAAAATTACCTTTCCTTAAATTTTCCAGAATATTTGACCTTTCTAATGTTTTAACGTCACTGTGAAGATATGCGGCATTAATTTTTTTTTCTTTTAAATAAGTAGATAAGTCTTCAGCCATTTTTTTTGTTAAAGTGGTTACTAATACTTTCTCTTTTTTCTTCACCCTTTTTTCGATTTCAATAATTAAGTCCTGAACTTCGTTTGTGGCCGGTTTAATAATTATTTCTGGATCAATAATTCCTGTAGGTCTTATTAGCTGTTCAATAATTCCGCTACTTTTTGATCTTTCTACTTCCCATTCATTTGGAGTTGCTGAAACATAAACTATCTTTGACGCCATTGGATAAAATTCTTCAAATTTTAAGGGTCGGTTGTCAAATGACGCTTTTAACCGGAATCCGTAATCTATTAATGTTTTTTTTCTTGAATAGTCACCATTGAACATTCCTCTTATTTGGGGGACGGTCATATGGGATTCATCGATGAAAAGAAGCCATTTATCACCGTAGGTCTGATTAAAATAATTAACTAAACTATATGGAGGATCACCTATCTTACGTCCATCAAAGTACCGGGAATAATTTTCAATTCCATTGACATAGCCTACCTCTTTGATCATCTCCAGATCATAATTAACTTTTCGGACCAACCGTTGCATTTCAACCAGCTTATTTTTCTTTTTTAATTCATTTGCCTCTTTTTTTAAATCATCCCGTATTTGCTGTTCGGCATTTTTAAAAACTGCCGGATCCATCAAGTAGTGTTTTGCTGGATAAATAATAAGCTTGGAATTTTCAATTTTCGATTTTCTATTTTCAATGAGCTTACCGGTCAACGGTTCAAAATTATCTATCTGTTTAACTATCCCGTTTTCAAGCGTCACTCTATAGCCTATGTCTTCATAAGCCGGATAGATATCAATTCTGTCACCACGAATCCTGAACGTTCCCCGTTTAAAATCAAACTCGCTCCGGGAATATTGAAGTTCAATTAATCGATGGGCGATATTTTTTATTTCGATCTTTTCTCCAATGTTAACTTCCATAATAAATCGTCCGTATTCAACCGGAGAGCCGATGTTATAGATACAGGAAACAGAAGCAACGACAACAACGTCTGACCGAGTTAAAATATTGGTTGTCGCCTTAAGCCGGAGCTTATCAATCAATTCATTTATTTGTGCCTCTTTTTCGATATAAGTATCAGATGCGGGCATATAGGCTTCCGGCTGGTAATAGTCATAGTAGGAAACGAAGTAGGAAACGGCATTTTCCGGAAAAAAATCCCGA
>Ga0172379_10003533_pt1 | contig 24686 bp, 28 predicted proteins | sample GrowelOW334metaG_FD_119756 | JGI IMG/M metagenome (GOLD analysis project Ga0172379, IMG submission 119756) | Groundwater microbial communities from an aquifer near a municipal landfill in Southern Ontario, Canada - Groundwater well OW334 metaG | ecosystem: Environmental > Aquatic > Deep...
CGCGTATCTTATCTCGCCTGACAAGGACACGCAGGCGATTCCGTTCGCGGTTGCGGAAGGCGATCGCGGATTCGGCGTTGCGCAGAAGCTGTCGGATGCCGGATTGATTGACAGCACCTGGATGTTCCGAGTCTTTCTACGTCTCTCCGGAACAGGCAAGGATCTCAAACCAGGCACGTTCGATCTTCGGCCTGGGATGAATTACGCGACGATCGTCGAAACGCTTTGTCGCCCGACAACAAATGAGGTCCAGATTACGATCCCCGAAGGCTTCACGCTGAGGCAGATCGGCGAGCGCGTGCGTGCGGCGCTGCCAGGGATCACGGAGGACGAGTGGAACGAGGCGGTCGGCACATCCTCGCCCGTCGCGTCGGTGCCGTTCATTGCTTCGGCAGGGAAGCCGGACAGCGTGGATCTGGAAGGCTATCTGTTTCCGGACACGTATCGGTTTTTCGCGGACGCGACCGCCGAGGATGTCGTGGCGAAGATGATTGCGACCATGGAGGAGAAGTATGCAGGTGCGTCTTCCAGCATGAGCGTCCATGAGATCCTTACGCTCGCGTCCATTGTCGAGCGCGAGGTGCGCGGGGCCGAGGACATGAAGTACGTGGCCGACATCTTCCTGTCGCGCCTTGAGATTGGCATGCCGCTTCAGGCCGATTCCACCATCTCGTACTATCTCGGCAAGACATCCGCGGAACTGACGACTGACGATTTGCGCGCAGACGAACCGTACAACACCTACTCACGAGCCGGACTTCCACCAGGTCCGATCGCGAATCCCGGCATGAACGCGATCGACGCGGTACTGCATCCCACCGAGAATCCATATCTCTATTTTCTGACCGCCGACGACGGAACAGTGGTCTACGCCTCGACGTTCGAGGAACATTTGGCAAACAAGCAACGCTATTTAAGATAAACACCTGCCTGTATGAGAAAGCGCCTTCTCGGAACAATCCTGCTCGTTTTTCCTTGGATCATGCTCCCGGCCGTGCTTGGCATGTATGCGGTTTCCACGTTCCTCCTTGCCCGTTCGGTCTCATCCGGCGGAGGCATGCCCGCCATGTACTCCATTATTAGATTCATGCTTGGTCTTGGCGGGGTCATCGCGGTTCTTGGGTTCATCGTCGGCATCCCGCTCGGAATCTATTTTGTGACGCGCAAGGAGGATGATCGGCTTGCGGGCCTCAAGGCGCAGCCAAGATTTCAGAGCCTCAGCGACGTGGAACTTCTTGCCGTGACGCGATGGTCTTGGGGCGCATTTTTCGGCCTTCCGATTTGGGCGCTTGGAAATCGCCTTTGGCTGTGGTTTCTTGGGTCCTTGGTTCCATTTTGGAACCTGTACGTTTGGATCAAACTGTCCGCGGATGGCCGGCGCATGGCCTTCGAGCGTTCAGTCTTAACCGTGGCAGCCTTTGAACGCAGACAGAAAATCATCGCCTGGATCATCGCCGTCTTTGTTGTATTGGGATTTGGAGCAAATGTGATTCAAGCGTTCACCTCGGAACATTCTTCCAAGTTGACGAGCGAGCCTAGTCATTCGTCGATTGTTGTGACGGAGATCCCGTCCTCTACGGCAAAGAGGGTCGAAGTACTGCCAGCAAAGGAACAACCGGATCGCATCGAGTCTGATGGGGACTCGTATTGCGACGGAGGTCGCGATTCGGACGGTGACGGACTTCTCAACGATTTTGAGACGAAATACTACGGGACCGATCCGTTGCTCACGGACACGGATGGCGACGGATATTCGGATTTCGACGAATTGAAAAACGGATACAATCCGAACGACCTGGTCGCGCTTCCGGACACGGATGGCGACGGGTTGGCCAACGCCTGGGAACAGCAATTCTATTTGACCGACATGTCGGATCCGGATACAGACCATGACGGCATGGGCGATCGGGACGAATTACGTGCAGGCTTGGATCCGGAGGGAGACGGTTCAGTTAGTGATCTCCTTGCAAGAAACGCACCCGTCTGGAATCGGCTCAAGGCGCAGTGTCGATGATTAGGTTCTGAGCGCGAGAGAGGTCTGGAGGCTTATCAAAATACTTCGCAGCTGCGAAGTATTTTGATAGAGCGATTTTGATGGCTAGTTCAGCAATCCGAATTGTCTCAACGCGGATTTTAGATTTGGTTTCTTGTATTCCCATGCCCCTTCGATCATCTCCTCAGGCAATCCCCACCAGACACGGGAGAATTCCCGGACGTGCGCGTCCAGATCGAACGTGACGTCGGGAGAGACGCGAGCGAGGAAAAAGTATTGTTCCTGTCCCTCGAATTCCGCGAAGGCATCCCGTTGCTCGCGAAGGCGGTCGCGCAGTTCCGGCGGCCAAACGTACCGAAGGGGTTCTGCGATCGACGAGACGATCTCGTAGTCCGGTTCCATGAGTCCCACCTCCTCGGCCAGCTCGCGCCGCGCGGCCCGTTCGGGCGTTTCCCCCTCGTCGATTCCGCCCTGTACGGTTTGAACCGCGCCCGGAAGGTCCGCACGCTCGCACAGGAGCACACGTCCGTTTCCGTCGGTCACGATGATGGCGGCGTTTGGTCGATAGGTGGACATACGGGTCGCGAAAGTGTAGCGTGCTCTACGCCGTACGGCAAGGAGGCTAATCGTGAGTTCACAACAGGATCATTCATCAGACGGGAAGTCGCGCGGGTTGTTGCGCGTGTGGCGCAAGATTCGCGTGAAGGGTTCCAATGTCATCAGTATCAAGGTCAAGGTCGTGCTCAGGCACCAGCTTCTCATCGCGTGTGAGCCGGTTTTCGGCCTGCATCTCAGCAAGGGGATGTTCGACATCCATGCGGGCAACGTGCTTGTACGACGTTCCAGCTTCGATAACGAGGGCCTGGAATTCTACGCGGTCTTCGAAAATCCCTTTGATGCGTTGAGATGCTTCGGCGTGCATGTGCCGCTCGAACTTGAAGACGAGGCCATGATGCTCCGACTCAGCGAGCGAACGCTCGATTGGGCGATTCGGCAGAGCTGGACCTTGGGCGCGCGCTCCGGCGCGGAAAGCCTTGAGGCATATTCCGCACGCATGCGTGAGACGGCGTCCTCGTTGACGCGCAGTCGGGATGAGAACAAACGTGCGGCTTACCGTCTTATCGGACGCGCCGCAGATCCTCTTGACTCAAAGGGAAGGACGAATTTCTCGGCTATCGAGCACTGTCTCTGGGCTGCCGAGGATCGCGTTCAGACCAGATTGGCCGCGAACCGCCGCGTAAGCAAATGGTCTCCGAGCATATACTGGATCCTGGTCTGGGTCGTCGACCAGGCCGTGCTCGAGGCCGCGCGGTTCGCGCGCGAGCCTGCCGAGCTTGGCGCCCTTCTCGCGAAGGAGTCGCGGTCTTCGCACTTCAATGCCGAGAAATGGGCTGTTCGCCTGGAGAACATTGCCGCCTCCATGGGCCGCGTCTCGGTCGCGCCATTCGGCACCATCGGGCTTCCACGGTGCGCCCGCGTTCTCCATCGCGTGGCTCGAGACCTTAGGGTGGGGAACATCGATGCTGCTCGCGTGTCGCTCGACCTGTGTGCTCGCGCGTTCCGTATGATCGACGCGCGGTGCCAGATCGAGAAGGCACTTACGTCCGCCTCATTCGTCATGAAGATGGGAATGAAGCGGTCTGAAAGGGAAATCGCGGAGGTCGTGAGGGAAATCGACGCGGTGATTGCGATGCTGCGCGACGATGGCGGGTTCCTCGATCGGGGCTTCACGAATCCACAGATCGAGTCTTTCATCCTCCCGAAGCTTCAGTCCGCCCGCGCGGCCGCGCAGTCGCCGGACGGCTACCAGGCCAAGACGGTCTGCGACGATCTGAGAAGCGCTGCCTCAATACTCTGACGGTTCCGCAAGGGCCGTTTTTTTGTCGGTTCGCGCATGGTATCCTGTCGGGGTTATGAAAGAATTTGTCCTTGGGAACCAACAGAGTCCCGATCGTTGTAAGATCGATTATCGAACGGAGCTTAACGACGAGCAGCTCGAAGTCGTCCTAAATGGCGACGGGCCTTGCCTGGTCTTGGCCGGAGCAGGATCCGGGAAGACGCGCACGGTCACCTATCGCGTGGCGTACCTCATCGAGAATGGGGTTTCGCCGGAGAACATCCTACTCATGACCTTCACGAACAAGGCCGCGCGCGAAATGCTCGGCCGCGTCGAAGGATTGCTGTGCGGCACGGCTTCGACGGCCGGAATCTGGGGCGGGACATTCCACTCCGTGGCGAACCGCCTCTTGCGGCAGTACGCGCCGCAGGTCGGGCGCACGTCGAACTTCACGATCATGGATGAAGAGGATGCGCGCGACCTTATCAAGTCGTGCGTGAAGGAACTCGCGGTCGATACGACCTCCCGCCGGTTTCCGTCTGCGGCCAATCTGCACAACGTTATTTCGTACGCCATGAATTCCGGATTGCCCATACGCGAGGCGGTTCAGCTGAAGCATTCCGGCTTTTGGGACCTGATTCCGACCATCGAGCGCGTGGCCGAGTTGTACGAGGCACGCAAGGCAAACGCGGACGTGGTGGACTTTGACGATCTGCTCCTGCTCCTGCGCAGGCTGCTGACGACGAATCCGTCCGTGCGCGACCGCTTGGCTTCGCGGTTTCAGTACGTTTTGGTAGACGAGTACCAGGACACAAACGTGGTACAGGCCGACATCGTGCGGCTTCTCTCCGGCACGCATGGCAACCTGCTTGTGGTCGGGGATGACGCGCAGAGCATCTATTCGTTTCGTGCGGCCCAGATTCGTAATATCTTGGATTTTCCAAAGATCTATCCTGAAGCAAAGACGTTTCGGCTTGTCACAAACTACCGTTCGAGCCCGGAGATTCTGTCGCTTGCGAACGCGGTCATTGCACAGAATCACGATCAGTTCAGCAAGGATTTGCGTGCAATGCGTGGGACTTCGGAAATGCCAAGCCTGGTTCCGGCCGCGAACCAATACCAGGAGGCGCAATACATCGCCGAGCAGGCGCTTCGATTGCGAGATCAAGGAGTTGCCCTGCGCGACATTGCGGTGCTGTTCCGCGGCTCGTTTCAAAGCCAGGCATTGGAATTCGAGCTTGCGAAGCGCGACGTCCCGTACGATTACCGCGGCGGCATGAAGTTTTTCCAGCGCGCGCACGTCAAAGACGTGGTGGCGCATCTGCGCATTGTCGCGAATGTGCGCGACGAGCTGGCGTGGACGCGCGTGCTCGGCATGCAGCCAGGCATCGGAGCCGCGACCGCGGCGAAGATCGTGGAGAAGATCAAATCATTCGACCCATTAGACCTATTGGTCCAATCCGGCGGACCCAGCTTCGAGGGCAAGGCCGCGCGCGCGTTCGACGCGGTGCTTGTGACGCTTCGCAAGATGATGGCGGGGAAGCGTCCCGCGGACATGGTGCGGGCGGTCATTGCGGGCGGGTACCGCGATTATCTCGAGGCCGAGTATCCGGATTTCATGGAACGCCTGGAAGACCTCGAACAGTTTGCCTTGTTTGCCGAGCCGTATGACGACACGCAAACGTTTTTAGAGGAGGTCACTCTTACGGAAGATTATGGCGCGGCGCGCGAAAACGGGACCGACGACCGCGAACGGATCGTGCTTTCCACGATCCATCAGGCCAAGGGACTTGAATGGGACGCGGTGTTCGTGATGGGGCTCACGGACGGAAAGTTCCCGCATCAGCGCGCGCTCGACGAGGACGGCGGGCTCGAGGAGGAACGGCGTCTCTTCTACGTGGCGGTCACCCGCGCGCGACGCCACTTGTTTTTGACCTACCCGATCTCCGGCGGGAATGATACGCTGATGTTCAGCCAACCCTCACAGTTCATTCAGGAATTGCCGGACGGTCTTGTCGAGGAAGTGCGGTTGAAGGCACAGGTCGGAAGGCGGGAAGAAGTCCAGTCGCGCAGGAAGAACTGGAATTTTGAGGACGATGAGCCGACGATCGTGTTGGATGAGCTGGGCGAACGAAAATCCGTGAAATCAGCACCAGGTTCGTTTCTCCGTGACGTTGGAGAATTGTAATGCCTATGATCGTAGCGAATCCGGAAATTCGAGTGCCCTATATCAGGCCAGAGGATCGGGCTGAACGTGATCGTCTTGAGCGGCGTCAGCTTCTGTTGCTCGAACAAAACGTCAAGTTGATGCGCTCGATCCTTGAGCAGATTGATGATCCGAGGAAGATCTGGGTTCCGGACGTGACTTCGGTGCAGCGTCCGGAAATGATCAAGCGGGGTCTGGATCGTGCAAGGGACGTCTATTTGAAGGATCTTTCAGGTCTGGTGGTTGAAGATAAAATTTCGGTAGAAGTCCGTGAACGCCTCGTACAGCTTTTTGCCTTTGACGGAAAACAGTTTACGCATGGAAAGGTGGACTTGGAGAAGCTCAACGATGGCCTTAGGGAAATCGAGGCCCTGGTCAGCAAGGGACAATAACGCGTATGTATTATCGTTCGTCCTTTCGGTCCGTGCGACCGCATAAGGGAATCCAACGCCTCGCTAGTACAGCGGGCATTGTGGTTGTTCTCGTTGTACTGTTCATTGTTGCCGTGTACTGGTTCCGTTCGTCCGCGAAGCATGTCGCGGATGATTCGTCGGAGACGATCGCTAACGTGTTGACCCCAACGTCCGTTTCGTCCGCGGTCATCGCCGCCGCGCAGACAGCGTCGCGCAAGGCCGTGCTTCGCGACGTTGCGGGCGGTTTCTCGTCCGGGGAGGCGAATCGCGCGACGGATGACGGATCATTTTCGATTTCAATGAAGGCCGACCTGCCGGAGATCGATCGTGACGCGTACGCGTACGAGGCATGGCTTTTGCGTCAGGTTCCGTACGACTATTTTTCGGTTGGCGAGTTCGTGACCAATGATGATGGCGAGTGGGTGCTCGAGTGGAACGGCGCGGCAGGGAGGTACGATGCCTACACCCAGGTTGTCGTGACGCTTGAAAAGAAGGATGGGAATTCGGATCCGTCGGGACACGTGATGGAAGGGAAGTTCGAGTGAACGTTCAACATTTAACCGGGCGGGGATGATTTGAATCCGCCTGCGCGCGCAAGGATTTTTGTTCGAAGCACGGATGCGCGTGTCCAGGCATGGTCGCCATAGCGCGACTGGATCGCGTCGAGCGCGAAAAGAACGGAAGACATCTTCCGTTCTTTTCGAAATAACGGATTCTGTCCTGCCCCGCGTACCAGGTTCGAGGCACTGACTCCAACAAGACGAATAGGCTTACTATTCGATCGCCAAATACCACGTTTCCCCTCCTGCGCCTGAATAAGTTCCTTCGCGACCTCGAATATCTTGAGCCCATCGTTTAGGGGTTCACGCAGACTTTGTCGGTTTCCATAACCGGAAAAGTCGCTAAATCGGAGGTACGCCGTGACGCACCGCGCCGCGAACCCGTCGCGTCGCAGCCTCCAGGCCACTTTGTCGCATTGGACAAGCAGATATCGTTCAATCTCGCTCGGATCCATCGTGTCCTTTGGCAAGGTGTAGGAGTGTCCGTAGGACTTTTGATCCATCACGTCCGGACAAACGACATCGTCGCCTTGCCCGCGCGCGACCTGGGAAAGCCATTGACCATAGGACCCGAATCGTTCGATTAACGAATTACTTGGGTATGCGCGCAGTTGTTGGAACGAGAAGATGCCCATGGCATTCAGGTGCAACGCCATGCGCGGACCGATGCCGCATACGTCTTGAAGTTTCGACCCATCGAGCAGGTTGAGGACGCGATCCGGCGGGACGACCACAAGTCCGTCCGGCTTCATGCGTTCGGACGCGAGTTTCGCCATGGGCTTGTTCGGAGCAATGCCAACGGATGCGGTTATGCACGCGCCGCACTCCTCGCGTAGACGGCGCTTGATCGATTGCGCGACAAGGATGGCGCCCAGGTAGTCGCGCGCGCCATCCGTTACGTCGAGAAAGCTTTCGTCCACGCTGAAGGGCTCAACCAGGTGCGTGAATTCGCGAAAGATTGCGTTGAATCGGTTCGAGATATCCTCATACTTTTCCATGTCGCCCATCACGAGCTCGATTGACGGGAGAACACGCTTCGCCTCCCAGGTTCCCATTGCTGTCTTGACCCCAAGTGCCTTTGCCTCGCGCGACGCGGCAGCAACAACCGTACGTTCGGTCCTTTTGCCCGTGACCCCAATCGCTTTGCCGCGCAAAAACGGATTCGCCTGCTGCTCGACCGAAGCGAAGTAGGAGTTCATATCGACGTGCATGATAATGTGGGACATGCGTGGACATTGAGGGGAAAATTTTCAATCTGAGTACGTCTCAACGAGGCGCCATTCGAGAAATTCAGGATCGAGTCGAAGCTTGAAGCTGTTGGTGAGATCTGAGACGGAAAAGTAAAAGATTCTCTTTGCTCCCTCGCGCGCGGTGTGAACGAGATTGACGGATCGAATTTCGTACTCGCGCATGTTCCACCTCATGCGCTTCGGAATCACGCGGTTGTCGCGGAACGTGACGACCATGTCGACTGGTTCGTCGATGATTTCGTGGGGCATAGGGCGATGGGTTTAGGGTGTAGGGTAAGGCTTAAGGAGGGAAGGCGTAAGGCAGAGGGCTTAAGGAAAGACGGAGCGCATGGCTTTTCGGAGGACGCGCGCGCTTGTGTGCAGGCGGACCGATCGAAGAACGGATTCGAAACGACGGGCGCGTCGGCCCGGGAGATACGCCAGGGTGAACGCATGGAGACGAATGGCGGAGGCTGACATAGGCGTAAGTCGGGAAGGTGGTTGGCCTTCCGCGCGTTAAGGCTTAGTCGGGACCAATTTGGCAATCTGAAACCTGGCGACGACGCGCGTGATCCCTTCGCGCCTCGTCGACAGATGTCAGAGTGTCATGTTTGATGATGGCAAAGTGCAGGACGCAGAATGAAGAATCCATTATACCGTTTGGAATTTTCGGATGACCGCGCGCACCGTGCCTTGGATAATGCAATCCTTTACGAAAATAGGGGACATGGTTGAGTTGGCTGGCTGGAGCCGGATGCGGTCGGTTTCGCGATAGAATCGTTTGAGCGTGGCATACGCGTTGTCGAGCAGCGCGACGACCACCTCGCCGTTTTTTGGGGACGGATTGCGCTCGACCACCACGTAGTCTCCGTCAAAGATGCCGTCCTCAATCATGGATTGTCCCTTTACACGCAGAACGTATGAGTTCGATCCGTCCACCACGAACTGTGCCGGTACCGCGATGGTTTCCCGTTCCTCGACCGCCTCGATCGGCACACCGGCCGTGATAAGGCCCGCGAGCGGCAACATGATGGAGAACGGATCAAGCGGCTGTTTTTCGACCAGCTCGATGGACCGGGCTGTCCCGTCCTCTCCGAGCGACACCATGCCTTTTTCAGCCAGGGCCTGGACATGTTGGTGTACGGTTGCCGGGGAAGAGAGCCCGAAGTGTTCGGCGATTTCGCGGTAGCTCGGCGCATACCCTTTGTCCACGATGTGCTCCTTGATGAAGGCCAGCATCTCAGCCTGTTTTTTCGTGAGTCCCATATCGTCATTTTGCATTTTGATTTTTGCATTTTGGATTCTAGTTTCTTGCGTGTTCGGTATCTGTTCGTATTATATGCCGAACAAAAACCGAACGCAAGGCTATCTATTAAGCCAAATTTCCAACGGTGTGGATAAGTTTTCAACTGTCCGTCACTAAGAGAAGGACGGATATATTCGTCCGTCACTAAGAGACGGACACTCAGGCTGGCGATGTAGGGATTGCCCCAAACGGTTGACAAAACCCTTATTTTCTGATATAAACGATGCTTGGCCTCGATGGGTTTTGACCTGATTTTCTGGTCGCGATTCGTCGTCCAAGCGCCATTTTCACGTTCTCGCAGGAGGAAGAAATGTTCGAGACAAGCAATCAACTCATTCAAGCCTCCGCGATCACGTATCCGGACGGCTTGGACTCCAGGCCCTGGTTCAGGGCAGGAGAGCATGTGGTCTTCGTCAACATGGACGAAGCTGTCGTCCGGGGCGAGGATCATGAGCGCACCAGCTGGCGGACGCAGCATGGGCTTGGGTGGGTCCGGGTCGAGCGGCGCGGAGAACTCCTGTACGTCAGCGGACGGCAGGTGGTCCTCCACATCGAGCACGACCAGGAAACAACGCCAGTCAGTGGGTTCGTGATGGCGCGCAGGCTCCAGCAGAAGCACGTGCTCGGATTCCGCGTCCTCTCCGCCCTGACGGCGAACCCCTACATGATTCCGGCTTCTTGGAAGCAGGACCGGAAGGGTCGCCCGTACTGGTTGTTCTTCTGGGGCGAAGGATTCGTCGACCCGGTGGAGCAGTACGTCCGCTACCTGGCATGGGACGAGGGAACGGACCGCTGGGTGGTGCGCGAGCGCCGCCTGTCCGCCTATTGGGGCGGCTTCGACCCCGCCCTCATGCTGGATCAGCCTCTCTGTTCCTAGGATCCCCACGGGGGTCCTTTTTGCTCGCGCGGATTCGGATTCGGTTGACATTCCGTCAAATTTTTGCTACGATTCGCCTCTTGATTTCGCCGGATTCTAGCTCAGTTTGGGCTATAATCCGCCGCAATCAACGAATGGAGGACGTTCCGAAGGGATTTCATCCCAAGAATGTTTTCCTGCGGTCGAAGGAGGGAGAGGTGGCAGAATCGATGTTGGAGCTCTTTTTGCAGATGTTGGCGACAGGAGGAACGAATGCAGAAGAGGTGGGCGAGACGCTTCTCCTAATGACAGGAGAAGAGAAGTACGAGATGCTTCTCCTAATCACAGCTCAGATGAGGATTTCACGTCGAGCCGAGCAGGACCACGTCGTCGTCCAGCTCGAAGGCTCGCGCTCGATCCACACGTTCGATCAGCGCCTGGCAGCGCTAATGGACGAAGGGCGTATCATGCCGAGCAACACTGCCATGGCGATCGTGAAGTCCGTCGTGATGACCGCCAGCGGAGCGGTTCGACTCGTCATCGCCTCGGCGCGGGACATGGGGCTTGAGGACGGTTCGATGGTGGCGCGATCGGCCATCTACAAGCGAGCCCTGCAGGTCGGCTTGGTCGAGCTTCCCGCGGAAGCGATTCTCGTTTTCCTCGCGCTGAGGCAGGATCGCGTCCTGCCAAGACACCTCGCCTTCGCGACGTCTCCGATCATGAAGCGTGATGATACGCCGTTGATCTATGACCTCGAGAGCCAGGGTAGCGTACGCTATTTTGAGGCGAAGCCTGGCTGTGGTGATGGTCTGTGGCTTCTCGACCACAAGTGGCTCTGGGCCGTGGCCGAGCCCGCTCGTGCGCTGGATGCGCAGCCCTAGGACCTTCGGGTCCTTTTTTCGTTTTTGCCGGGCTTGGCGATTTTTGCTACCATCGGCCGGCTATGAGAAAGACCGTTGAGGCATTGGCTCCCGGGCATCCGGATCGCGCGTGCGACCAAATCGCGGACGCGATCGTGGACGAGTATTTGCGACGCGATCCCGCGGCGAGTGTGAATGTGAGTGTACTTGGGTCGCGCGGCATGCTCGTGGTGGCTGGGGACGTGCGGTCGAAGGCTGACTTCGACCTTTCGACGCTCGTAAAGCAGGTATACGCGGACATCGGGTACGCGGATGAGCCGGAGGTATTCGCGAACGTGTTTGCGGCCGGTCTGGATTCCGAGAAGGCGCGCGCCAACGACGCGTGTTCGGTGAACGGATACGCCACTCGGGAAACCCGCGAGCTTATGCCGCGCGCATGCGTGTTCTCAAGCGACATCGTGCGCAGGCTCGACGACCTTCGTCGAACCGATCCGGCATTTTCCTGGCTGCTTCCGGACGCGCGGGCGCAGGTGGTGATGGAACGCGATCGGGTCGTGTGCGTCACAGTGCTTGCCGCGCATGCGCCGAACGTGGTGGCGAACGACGTGCGCGCCGCGATCCTTGACCGCGTCGTGTCTCCGATCGTGGGAGAGGAAGGCGTGCGGTTGTACGTGAATCCGCAGGGCGCGGTTGCGGACGGCGGATTCGCGTCCGGCGTTGGGGTGAGCGGGAGGCGCGCATCGATCGACGCCTATGGCGGGCTTATCCCGCACGGTGGTGCGACGATTTCTGGGAAGGACCCGCGCCGTGCCGAACGCACGGGGCTGTATCTGTCACGCCTTGCGGCACGTTGGATCGTGGGGCAGGAGCTGGCGTCGTCCGCACTTGTCAGTGTTGTATACTCGCCGGGCAGCGCGGAGCCGATCCACGTGGAAGCGTCCGGCGTTTCCGAAAAGTCGCGCGGGAGCAAGATGGACTTTTCAAACCTCGTGAAGACACGGTTCGACTTTCGTCCGGACGCGATCGTCGAGAGGCTCGGGCTTGCAAAACCCATGTATCGGGCCGCAGCTGCATACGGACCATTCGGCCGAGCCGGCTTTCCCTGGGAGGAAACGTTGGAGTGATCCGTGGGGAAGTGATATACTTTCCACATGATTCTTAAATCGTTCATTCGGAGGAGTATGCCAACCAAGAAAGCAGTCGCGAAAAAGCCAGTGACACATCGCAGGACGCTCAAGCCAAAGGCGCTCGCGATGGAAGTCGTGAGCGATTCCATGCCCATGCCAATGCCGGCTTTGGAACCCATGTCTGAACCATGCAGCACTGCCGTTGAGCGCGTGGTTTACTTCTCGGGCTGCCGCAATTGCTGCCATGTGCCGCTCGGGGTCAACGCGATCCTCACCGTGCTCGTTGCCGTCATCTTCACCTTGTCCGCCATGCTCATGGCCGCATCAGTCGTGCTCGCGGCCTAATGGTTCTCTATGTTTCAGCTTCGTCATTTTTCGATCTTTGTCGTCCTTTCTCTTGTCCTCCTCGGATCCGGCTGCGCGCCATCCGTTCCTAAGGCAAAGGTTATTGATGGAAATACTATGGTCGACCAATCAAGCGTCGAGCAACCCTCAGCAACGTATGTGTTTCCGGGCGTCCTGCCCGCGGAGGAGATTCAGAACAAACACGTTCGTATCCAGACGGAAAAGGGCGACATTGTGTTCGAGCTGTTTCCGGACACGGCCCCGAATACGGTTTCCAATTTCGTGTATCTCACCAAGCTCGACTATTACGACGGCCTGACGTTCCACCGCCGTGAGGAAGGGTTCGTGATCCAGGGTGGCGATCCGCGCGGCAATGGCACGGGAGGTCCGGGATACAAGTTCGCAGACGAGCTTTCGGACAATTTCTCGTACGACCGCGGCGTGGTTGCCATGGCCAACTCCGGTCCGAATACCAATGGCTCCCAATTCTTCATCATGCTGGGCAATACGCCGCTGCCAAAAAAATATTCCATCTTCGGCCGCGTGGTCGAGGGAATGGACGTGGTTGATAAAATTGCGGTCGGCGACAAAATGCTTCAGGTGACGGTCGAGGATAGCGCGAAATAATATGTCGTGGAAATGCGGGCTTCTGCTTGTGGCAGTGCCCGCGTTTTTGATACTGACGGCTTGGGGTTACGAATCTACGAATGGGTTACGAATCTACGAATGGGCTACGAATCTACGAATGGGCTACGAATCTACGAAAAGACCAAACGGTCTACTATGTCCGGTTCGCGTCCGACGGCGCGCTCTCGTCGATTCAATATTCGTTCTACGACGGTTCCGAGACCAAGGCCCAAGTGATGGCCCGATTTTTTGAAACGGTCGGTACGGCCATGCACGCGGACAAGATTCCTGTCTCGTTCGACCTGTTTGGCATGACGTTCGAGACAAGCGACGACTTCGGCGTGGGCCAGCGTCTCGTGGACGTTTACCCGAACGCAGATTTCGTCTCGCCCATGGTCTATCCGTCGCATTACGCGTCGGGCTTTCAGGGATACGCGAATCCCGCGCTGTATCCGTACGAGGTCATTGCGCATTCGCTTACGTCCGGACTCGGCATTGTCTCCTCAAACTTCGGCCTTCCGGATTCCGAAATTACGCCAAAGTTTCGTCCGTGGATCCAAGACTTCGACATCGGCGCCGTCTATACCTCAGATCGCATCGAGGCCGAAATCAAGGCTGTCCGCGACGCAGGCGCTTCCGGCTGGATGCTCTGGAACGCGAGAAACGTCTACGAGCCGGCGGAGTATGTGGGGGGAGGGTCGTCACGGATGTAGGGGGGGCGTCACAGATGTACAGATGGTACGGATCTACGGATCAGACACGAGAAAGCGCCAGGCGGGGTGCAGGGACCCCGCCTATGACATGGACCGATCCGTAATAGGCCGGGTCTCCGTAAGAGCCGGACAGGCCCGTACCCCGCCGAGATGATCCTCGTACCTGAGTTTCTAATCCGTACATCCAGCGGAATCCGTAATCCGTGACGACGACTTCCCCCATGTCCATAATCTGTAGATCCGTACCATCTGTACATCTGTGACGCTTCTCCCGTACATCTGTGACGGCCTCCATAACGAAAAAGAGGTCGGACACTTAGTCCGGCCTCAGGGGCAGATGTGGGCGATGCGTTCGTGGACGTCGTGCGCGGATTGGAACACGGCCGCCGCGTCGTTCATGTTCCTGCTGTTTTGGCAGGTTCCAATTGGTCCTTGTCGCATCAAGTCTTGCGCGACTGCCAGGCTCAGGACGAGAGTGTTGCGATCCAACAAGATGTCGTCCGATCGCACGCTGTCGTCCATGGTCGAGACTCGAGCGAGGTTGTTCCAGGCTTCGATGGCTTCGGCCAGTTCCGCGAGCGGATCGTGACGGAAGTCCGCAAGCAGGTCCGTTGCCCGTGTTGCCGTGCGGCCCATGTCCGTGGGCACCAACGGATCCGTCCTTGCCAGCGCGCACTTTCTGGCCAGGATGATTCCCGCGGCAAGCGGGAAGACGGGGAACCCGCGGCCCTGGAGTTTCGTGCGTACCTCGCGCGTCCTCGTGCGATCCGGAACGAAGAGGGATGGGAACAAGATGCCCGCGATCGCGACGGCGAATCCGACGAGCATGACCAGACTTCCAAGCACGAAAGGGATCATGTTCGCGTCCGTCACGAAGGCGAGAACCCAGATCGAGCTGAACCAGAGTGCTGTTCCTGCGACATAGGCCAAGCAGGATGACATCAGCTCGCGTTGCGCGCATGCGCGGCGTTCGAGGGCGCGTTCGGCCTCGAGACAGGCCCGCATTGCGTCTTGGATGGGCGGATCGACAACGATGAGGGGGAAGCGTTCGAGCTCCATGGCAGTTCCTCGGGGGGGGGACTTCAGGTTGGAATTTTTCCGGCTTCGCAAAGAAGCGATGCGCCGGTTTGGAGAATGGTCGCGGCTTGGTGCGCGAAGGATTCGGTCGCGGTTCGCGATTCCGACGGAGTTTCGTTGTGGTACGCGCCGAGCGGGGTGACTTTGAGAAGATCGTCCGCGTCCACGAGCGCATCCCACAGGGTTTGGAAGTGCGCGCGGCACTGTTCGATGTCGCGTGCCTGATCCTCGGACAAGGCCGCGAGGCCCGCGTTCGCGGAACAGATAAGCGCGTTGGGCACCCGGATCCCGTCATTCCATTTCCAGGCCGCTGTCGCGAGCGACTCAAACGCGGTCGCTCGCGGGTCTGCGAGCACAGCCTCGGCCGTTCGTTGCGTCCCACTCTTGTCGGAATAGACGTTTGGATCGTGCAGCGCCGTAGAAACGATCTGTCCGGCGCGCAGGCCGGCAACGGCAGGGAACAGGAGGAACCAGCCGATGTGCAGAACGAGCGGCCGTTCGGATTCCTTGGCAGCCACGGATATCGAGCTTGTCGGCATTACGGACGGCTCCGTTGCCTGAAGTCCTGGCCAGGCCATGCCGAGTGCCACGGATGCGATTCCAAAGAACGTGATGAAGGAACCGGTCCTCATTGCGCTCTCGAATGGCAGAAACGCGCCGTCGGACAGCTTGGCGACAAGCACCAGGCCGTACCACCAGGCCACGGTTCCAGATACGAAGGTCGCGAGCGAGCCAGCGAGCCTGGCCAACGCCCGATGCTTGTTTTCCCGCGCGGATCGCACGAGAAGCGCGGCATTGAGCGCATGGGCCAACGCCTGGCTTGGGACATTCAGTCTCGGAAGAAGTTCCGCCATCTGCGTCTCCTATGTGAAAAGAACGGAGGAAAACTATGGCGGTTTTTTGGGGAAAAGTCAAGGGAATGTGAGTTATTGTTGGGATAGAGGATCAAATTAAAGAGGAACCAGACGGTTCCTATTCGGCTTGGAACAACCAATGGAGTCGCGGATCGACCAGCTGATCAGGGGCACTGATCTCACCGGTGATCCAGTGCAGACCTTCGGTGTCGTCCATCATGAGGATGTGACTCTGTCCATCGCTGCACACGAGGGGTTCCATGGCCGCGAGAATCATCCTCGGCGTCGTCGATGCTGTCGCGAGGGACGCCTTCGACTCGCGTCCGACACCCTCCTCAGCGGGTTCGACACGCATGGACACGGGCTTGAGGGACCGCAGGTGGCCGAGGAACACCTGGGGCGAAATACACTTGAGTCCGGCGGCTTTGGCGAGGCCCAGGACGACGCCATGCGTGCAGTGTCCTCCGTTCATCTCTTTCGAGAACCCCAGCTCTTCTCCCGTAGCGAGGACGACCCGGTGTTCTTCCGACGCTTCTGGAGACCTGATGAGGTAGCTCAGCATCTCACGTACCATACCATCGTAGTCGACCCTGAAGCCGAGGGTCTCCAGGAAGTTAATGTATAGGTTGACCGGGGACGTCGTCACTGTAAACGGTTTGAATTTTGACATCGATTTTCCTCCCTCGTCATAACGGGATGGGACTTCCATCCGTTCGCGACGAGGGAGAATAATCTCACATTTTTGGCGAATGGTCAAGGTATTCCTCAGTTTTGTGCTATACTTTTGCCATGCGACAAATAACTGAGGCCACGTTTTATCAATTCATCAAGTGCCCGAACTGGGTGTATTTTGACGCGCACGCGACCGATCGGCGGCCGCATGATCCGCTCTTGTCCAAGCTGGTGCAGGAGGGGTTGGTCGACGAGTACGAGCGTCGGATCGTTTCGGACAGGCCAGACGTTGCCGAGGTGAGCGCCGAGGATCCGGATGAGGCGTTCCGCCAGACGCTTTCGTTTATGCGCGAGGGGCGCGAGACCATCTATCACGGCGTGCTCGTGGACAAGCACTGGGTGGGACATCCGGACATTCTCGCGCGCGTCGAGGGAACGTCGAAGCTGGGTCCGTACTATTACGTCGCGGCCGACATCAAGCGTGCGCGCGAGGTGCGCGACGAGTATAAGTTCCAGGGGTGCTTTTACGCGGAGCTGCTCGGAAAGGTGCAGGGAACCAAGCCGACCCAGGGGTATGTGATTACGCCGGACGGCGACGCGCTGGCCTATCCCGTCGAGGTATTCGAGGCTGAGTACAAGCTGACGCTCGACGAGATCGAAGCGATCGTCGCTGGCAAGCGGCCCGTGCATTTCGTGACAAGCGCGTGCAAACAGTCGCCGTGGTTTTCGGAATGCCGCGAGGCGTCCGCGACCTGCAACGAGCTTTCCGCGCTCAACCGCGTGTGGGACGAGGAGGTGCTCAGGCTCGAGGCGTCCGGCATCCGCACCATCGACGCGCTCGCGGCCAAATCCGTGCACGACCTGCTTCGCGTGTGTCCAGACATGAATCCTGGACGCATGGAAATCTTACGCGACCAGGCGCTCGCGATTCGCGACAACCATCACATCGTGCTTCGTTCCGCGCGGTTTCCCGAGGCTGCGGTCGAGCTGTATTTCGACATCGAATCCGATCCGCTGCGGGACTTTGACTATTTGTTCGGGGTCATGTCCGTCGCGAAAGGGAAGGAGACGTACCATCCGTTCCTTGCGAAAAAGCCCGAGGACGAAGGGAAGGCTTGGGCCGAGTTCGTCGGGTTTGTTGAGAGCCACCTGGACGCGCCGATTTACCATTACGGCTGGTTTGAACGCGAGGTAGTGAATCGATTCGCGGCAAAGTACGGCTGCTCGGACATCGCGAAGGACGCATTCGAGCGCAACATGATCGACATCATGGGCGTGATCCGTGAGACCGTGATTTTTCCGCTGACGTTCTATTCGCTCAAGGACATCGCGTCGTACATGGGATTTTCCTGGCGCAGCGAGGACGCGTCGGGCGCGAACTCCGTGCTTTGGTTTGAGTCATGGCTGAAGAAGAAGGACAAGAAGACGCTCGACAAGATCCTCGCGTACAACGAGGACGACGTGCGCGCGACGCGCGTGGTAAAGGAATGGCTCGCAACGCGCACCACATGAGGTTTAACAGGCTTGCTCGCATGTTTATTCCCGCATTGTTCCTATGAGACACAGTTTTCGTCGTTTCGTAGTCGCAATCGTGCTGTTTGTCGGGCTTGCGGCCGTGTGTTATGCGCAGCGCGCGCGGATTTCGGAACTGATGCGCGAGGCGAGCGTCCCAGAATTGCCGGCAGCGGTTGGGTATAAGGAAGTCAGGCAGGAAGAATTACCAGCGACGTCTCCAGAGACCGAAGTTGTCCTTGTCGAGAAGGAACCAAAGCTGGTTGAGCCGGCGCTTATTCCTGAAGAGGTTCTCGTCGAGGAAAAGCCGTTGCCCGTCGTTGAGGACGAGCTTCCCGCCTCTTTCGACCTTGCTGTCCCGTTTACGTCGCAGGCACCGTTCGCCAATTGGGATGCGACGCACGAGGACACATGCGAGGAGGCGTCAATCTACATGGTGTCGGCGTACTATGAGGGGATGAGTGGGACGATTGCGCCGCAGACCGCGGAGGATGAGATTCGACGTCTTGTCGCGCTTGAGAACAAAATTTTTGGACGATTTGAGTCCACGACCGCGGAAGAAACGGCGCGGTTGGTCACGGAGGTATACGGGTTGCGCGCCGAGGTCGAGAAGGATCCGACCGTCGCGACGATCAAGGTGCATGTCGCCGCCGGACGCCCGGTGATCGTTCCTGCCGACGGACAAATGCTCGGCAACCCGAATTTCACAGGCGATGGGCCGCCCTATCACATGTTCATCATTCGCGGTTACGTGGAGAATCGTTTTGTCACGAACGATCCGGGAACGCGTCGCGGCGAACAGTATGTCTACGACCAGGATGTGGTCATGAATGCCATACACGATTGGACCGGATCGGACGACACTGTCGATGCGGGATCAAAAGTTATTCTCGTCATCTATCCAAACTAATATGGACTATCTTCTCAGTACGTCGATCGGATGCTTGATTGCGTTCATTCTCTCGGTACCGGCAATCCTGCTTGAGATCGTGGAGCGATGGAACGTTCCGAATGTCCCGCTCCTGGTTGAGACAAAATTCATCTGGGGACGCAAACTCGACAAGCATGAGACGTTCCTTGTCGCGTTGCTCGTTCATCTTGCGATTGGAGCATCGTTCGGCCTTTCCTATGTCCTGTTTGTTAAAAATGGTTGGCTTTTCGTCACGAACTCGCCCTACTCGTTCCTTTCGCTTCTCGTGTTTGCAACAGGCTGTTGGATCGTGAGCGGACTGACGATTTTTCCCGCGCTTGGCATGGGTATGTTTGGACGACGCGCAGGAAAGCGCGTATGGCTGGAACTGTTGTCCTCGCATGTGTTGATCGGATTCGGATTGTGGCTGGCGGTGCAGTGGTACCAGCCGGTGTGGTTCATTGGTTAGTTCGTCACAGATTACGGATTTCGCTGGATGTACGGGAGAAACGTCACAGATGTACAGATGGTACGGATCTACGGATTATGGACGCGGGAGGGGGATCATCGGGCACGGGACGATCTCGGCGGGGTGCAGGCCTGTCCGGCTCCGCCGGAGACCCCGCCTATAACCTCGCAATAGGCGGGGTCCCCGCACCCCGCCGAGCGTTTCATCGCGTCAGATTTGCGGATCGGGACCGCCGCGTCCGCAACGCCACTAAAGTGGCTTTGAAAAATTGAGTTTGCTCGTGTCTGATCCGTAGATCTGTACCATCTGTACATCTGTGACGAAAACCATACTTCTGTGACGACCAACATCCTCTCTGTCTCCCAATACCTCCAGATCGTCAACGCGGTGCTGCGCGAGCATGTTCCGAGCCAGGAGATCGTCGTTGAGGGCGAGATCGGCGGATTTCAAATTAAGGATGGGAAGTGGATTATCTTCGATCTGAAGGACGAGCAGGACCAGAAGGCGAAGGTCGCGTGCTTTTCGACGACCTTCAAGATTTCTGGGACGTTCGAGAACGGCATGCGCGTGCGCGTGTTCGGGTATCCGGCCGTGAAGCCGTGGAGTGCGTTTCAGATCGATGTGCAGACCATGGAGCCGGTCGGCGAGGGTGCGCTCAAGCGCGCATACGAGCTGCTCAAGAAAAAGCTTGAGGCCGAGGGGCTGTTCGACGTCGGCCGCAAGCGCGGGCTCCCGAAATATCCGGAGCGCATCGGGCTCATCACGTCGCGTGACGCCGCGGCCTACGGCGACTTTTTGCGGATCCTCAACAACCGTTGGGGCGGAGTCGAGATTCTGTTCGCGCATGTGCATGTGCAGGGAAAGGAGGCAGTCCCAGAAATTTTGGGCGCCTTCGACGCGTTCAACGCGCTGCCCGTGGACGCACGTCCGGACCTCATCGTGCTCACGCGCGGCGGCGGATCGCTCGAGGATTTGCACGCGTTCAACGACGAGGCCGTGGCGCGGGCCGTGTACGGGTCGAAGGTTCCGGTGGTGTGCGGGGTCGGGCATGAGCGCGACGAGTCGCTGTGCGATTTCGTCGCGGACGTGCGCGCGTCCACGCCGTCGAACGCCGCCGAACGCTCGGTGCCGAACCGCCAGGACGTTGATTACGAAATCGCCATGATGGCGCGGCGCATCGAGGAGCGTTTGCTCGAGACGGCCGCAGACAAGCGCCGGCTCATCGAGCGCGCCACGCGCACGGTCGCCTTCGCGCTCGATCGGGAACAACAGCGGATGCTCACCCTGTCCCGGCGCTCACGCGACGCCTTCTCCTCCTGGTTCTCGCGCCTGCGCGACCGCGTCGCGGGCTACGACCGCGTGCTCCGCCAGCTCGACCCCAAGCGCGTGCTCGCGCGCGGATACTCGATCGTGACCGCGGGAGGACACGTGGTAGCCGATGCGTCAGCCGTTTCCGTCGGACAGGAGATCGCTGTACAATTGGCCCACGGATCAATAGAGGCGGAGATTATTCGCAAAAACGGCACTGGAAAACAACGATTAATGCAATAAATCATATGAAAAAAACTGAACAAGGCTTCCGGTCACGAGAAGAGGCAGATGCTTATTTTCAAGCGGAGGTCGCTCATCGGGAATGCACCATGGTGTCAGTCAAAGGTATGCCTGAAGACCTTCATGGGCAGCAGCTTGAACCAGCAACCGATCCGTCATGGCGAATTGATGTAAAGGATATTTGCTCAATTCTCCTTTACCAGCCGTCTGATCCGGATGGTGTATCCGTTAAGCCTGGCGAATATATCTACCAATTTTATTTCAACAGAAGACAAACGACGCAATATAGGGGGAGCGCCAGCGATATTCTTAAAGCGATTGACGCGAATCTTGCGCACGAGAAGGAGCGGGTAGAATCTCGTACTTCCCTTGAGGTGCTAATAAAAGAGCTGGGTGGTTCGGTGCAGGGAGTGACCAGGTTTCCAGATGATCTCACATTCCAATCTCCTGCCTTCATTGGAGTCCGCATCGAAGGCAACGTTCTGCGCGCGAATTTTCCGGGTGATGTGGTCATGCTTTTCCGTCGACCTGAAGGAAGATATTTTACAGCTGATTTTTATCAAGGGGGCAATCTTTTCTCGGCAAACAACGACTGGAGCGTCGAGGATGTTCGCAATGTTTTATTGCGGCTTAACGGTTCCAAATAATAGAAAAATCGAAAACGTCCGCTATGCCAAAGACCAAGATTCATTTTCAGAAGGCCGCCGAGGAGCTTGAGGCCATTACCGAGTGGTTCGAGAAGGGCGAGGTGGACCTTGACGAGGGGCTCAAGAAGTTTGAGCGCGCGCTGGAGCTGGCTTCAGCGTGCAAGGAAAAGATGGACGAGTTCGAAAACAAGGTGAAGGAAATTCAAACGAAATTTGCAAACGTATGAAGCTTGTCTTTCGTTGGCTCCTGAACGCGATGGCGCTGGTCGTCGTCGCGAATGTTGTCCCGGGGTTCGGGGTGGACACGTTTTATACCGCGCTCATTGCCGCGCTCGTGCTCGGCCTCGTGAACGCGCTCATTCGCCCGATCCTGCTTGTGCTCACGCTCCCGATCAACATCCTCACGCTCGGCCTGTTCACGTTCGTCCTGAACGCGCTCATGGTGTGGTTTGCGTCGACCATCGTGAAGGGATTCACGGTGGAGGGATTCGTGCCGGCCTTTTTGGCAGCGCTCTTCCTCTGGATCGTTTCCATGGGGACAAGCTGGCTCATTCGTCATGCGGAGGAGAGCTAAAAGAATGCAAAACTCAAAATGCAAAATGAAAAATGTTGGTATCTTCCAATATTTTAATTTTTGCATTTTGCATTTTGGTTTTTAACGCAAGCACGCTATGTCTCCATCCATTCTCGTGATTTCCGTCGGTGGCTCGATCGTCGTCCCAAACGGCGAGATCGCCACCGATTTTCTGAAGGCATTTAAGAAAACGCTCGCGAGCCACGCGAAGGACGGATGGAAGTTCGTCATCGTGGTGGGCGGGGGAGGGACCGCGCGCAGCTACCAGAACGCGGCCAAGGCGGTCGGCGACGTCACGCGTGACGACCTCGACTGGCTCGGCATCCACTCGACGCGCCTCAACGGCCACCTCATGCGCACCGTATTCCGCGACATCGCGCACCCGGTGATGTACAAGGACCCGACGCGCGTTCCGCTGCGGTTCAAGCAGCACGTACTTGTGGCCGCCGGATGGAAGCCAGGCTGGAGCACGGACTACGTGGCGACTCGCATCGCGAAGCGCCTCGGCGCGAAGCTCGTCCTCAACCTCTCGAACGTCGACTACCTCTACACGGCCGACCCGCGCAAGGACAAGAACGCGACCCCCATCTGCGAAATCAACTGGAAGGACTTCCGCAAGATGGTCGGCAACACCTGGGACCCGGGCATGAACGTGCCGTTCGACCCCGTCGCCTCGCGTCTCGCCCAAGGCGCCGGCATCCAGGCAATCCTGTTGAATGGCACCAACCTCGACAACCTGTCCGCGCTGTTGGATGGGAAGGGGTTTGTGGGGACGGTGATTGGGTAAGGGTAATTATCCACACGCATTCGGTTGACGAAGTGTCAAAAATGTGGTGAACTAAGCGTAGAAATAAATTCCCCGCACGAACAAAACGGCGGGGAATTATGTTTGAGAAGGATTTTGACGGTTGGAACGCTTTCAAAAAACGTCTGCATGGACGGGCTGTTTATGGCGTCGCGCATCCGCGTGAGGTTTGGTGGTGCGCGCTCGGGGCGAATGTCGGTTCGGAGATCGATGGGAAACATGATAATTTTGAGAGGCTCGTGTTGGTACTGCGAGTATACAATAGGGAAACGTTGCTCATTGCGCCGATGACAAGCAAACCCGGCGGCGGATCGTTCAATAAAAAAGTTACCATGCGGATGAGGGAATCATGGGTAAATCTCACTCAAATTCGAGTGATCAGTACCCGCAGATTGTTGCGGAAAATAGACGATATTTCGTTTGAGCAGTTTCAAGACGTGAGGCGGTCGCTGTCTGCCTTTATATAACGAAGCGGCCCCGTCTTTCGACGGGGCCTCGGATGGCCACCTATGCCATAGTAATGAAATAATATACAGTTTGACCGTTTTTGTCAAACGCACGATGTATTTCATTCTGGCGGTTGACAATCTAGCAAAAATGGCACAAGCTGCGACGTTCCACTTACTTGGAACGGAGGTGCTCATGTGCAGATCGGATCAGTGCAGGCGTACGAATTGTATGAGCCAAACCTCGTTGGCCCGAGGCAAGGGGAGACGGGCGGTCGGCGGCGTTGAACTATGCCGTGCCTGCTACCAGCTCTGCTGGAAGATCGCGAAGCGCGAGGAAATCACCATCGAGGCCGCGTTCGCAGGACTACCGCCGAAGCTGCCCTATCGGCCATACGTCGAGACCGCATGCGCGCGGCCCGGGTGCACGCGAAGGCTGGCCAAGGACGAAGCACGCCGCTTCATCGGGACCAACCACCTGCATCTTTCGTGCTTCCAATCGGTATGGGAGTACTCCAAGAGAGAAGAGCTCAGCATGGTGCAAGCGCTCATGTGCATTCCACGCAAGGGATGGCGACCACCCAGGCCGGATCGACCGGAACCGCCGCCGTTTTCTTGTGTCATGCCATGGTGCGGTGCCATGACCGAAGCGAGGCTTGCGCATCCGCTGACTGACGGGTCCTGCGTCTGTCCGATGTGCAGTCGATACCTCAAGGATGTGGCTCTTAGGTTCCGGTCTTCGGAGGTGACGTGGGAAGAGTGGGGGGTTCGCGCCAAGCGTGGCGAAGTGATCGCTCCGCATACGGAGGAACCATGCTCGGCCAGTTGGTGTGATCGTATGGTGGTCGGCGACCGTCATGGTGGGGTGAACAAGCGTTACTTCGACGAGGAGGGCCACCCCTTTTGCCAGGCGGACTACAAGTACTTCCTCGCCTTCGCGTTTCACAAGGACATTTCGTTCGCCGAGGCATTTGCGACAGCTCCGGTGCCACGCCTCTTCCACATAAGGCGTGCCTAGCGGCCCCATTGACAGAGCGGGGTCGTTTTTCTATACTGCTCTCAACCAAGCCAAAGAAAGCGGGTTGGCCCGAGAAAAG
>Ga0172379_10003535_pt1 | contig 24678 bp, 28 predicted proteins | sample GrowelOW334metaG_FD_119756 | JGI IMG/M metagenome (GOLD analysis project Ga0172379, IMG submission 119756) | Groundwater microbial communities from an aquifer near a municipal landfill in Southern Ontario, Canada - Groundwater well OW334 metaG | ecosystem: Environmental > Aquatic > Deep...
AACGCGTTCCAATAATCCGGAAACTTTGGTTTTGCGGCGAATACCGGCGGTATCAATAAATAAAAAATTATCTTTTTCGTATTTAACCATGAGATCATGCGGTTCGCGAGTGGTGTGGGGCATTGGGGAAACTATAACTCTGTCTTCGCCGATAAGTGTATTAAATAAAGAAGATTTTCCGACATTGGGCTTGCCGATAAGTGCCACTTTTATCGGGTTCATTTCCTTTTCCGCCTTAGGGCGGAGTTTTGTTTTGCCCAGATTTTTATAAATCACGTCCAAGAAATCTCCCAGATTACTACCGTTGATAGCGGAAACCGGAATCGGTTCGCCAAGTCCCAGAGAAAGCCACTCTTTATCATAAATTCGTAAACGCAAAGGTGCGGTATCGGCTTTGTTGGCTATAAGCAAAACTTTTTTTGTTTTTTGTGTTTGGCGTAAATATCTGGCTAGTTCTTTTTCTTGGGGTAAAAGTTCGTCTTGAATATCGGTTACAAAAACAATTAAGTCGGCTTCTTTCAAAGCGATTTCTGTTTGCAAGATAATCTCTTTTTCCAACGGTACGCTTTCATCAAAGGTTAAACCGCCTGTATCAATAAGACGGAAATTTTTTCCGCGCCAAGTAGCCACCCCGATATTGCGGGTGCGGGTAGTGCCTGGAATGTCCGAGACAAGAGCGTGGGCGGTTTCGGTAATACGGTTGAAAAGTGTGGATTTGCCAACATTAACTCTCCCGACCAAAGCAATGGTAGGTAATTTTGTTTCAACAATTTTTGCGGGAGTAGACATGTTTGAAGATTTAAAGATTACAGAGATTACAGAGATTAAGAAGGTTTGGTTTTTAATTTTTGTAATTTCTGCAATTTTTGCAATCTCTGTAATTATCATTCCTTGGCGTCGACGCCAAGAACGATAAGAATATCAGAGATTAGCGGATTTGTCAAGGTTGTTGTGGCTTTTTCTTCATCTTCTAAGCCCTCATAATTATTGGGTGAAGTGCTGGTTTGCGTGGAAAATTTTGCCAAGTACCAAGCCGGTGCAAAATTAACAATTTGCCCGGTAACATCTTTGTTCAAAGCAATAAGCACCTCGTTATCAATATTTTTATTTATGAGATAAATAGTGGTTTTTTCCGTCGGTCTTTTGTCTGCATTACCAACAGAAAAGACATTGAAACCGTTATCTTCCAATTTGCTTTGATATCTAGAGGCCAATCCGGCACGCCAAGTGCCGTTTAATATTTCAATTTTTATGTTCGGCCAAACCGGGATAGTATGGCGCTGATCGGTGGAAGAATTATTTTTTTCAGCGCTAAATTTGTAAATTGACTCGTCGTTAACAACCATTGTCCAATTGGGCGTAGTAGTAACATTGTCAAACACCCTGGAAATTGCATAATTGATGTAATCTAGTTTGCCTCCGCGCGGAGCAAGCATAAAAGCGCCGTTTCCGCCGATGTATGGCACGGTAAATCCGTTTACGCCGCTATCTAAAACTAAATTTTTAATTTCATCCTGTCCGGTATTGCGAACCAAGTTACCTAGATAAATAATTTGGCCGATATTTAGATTGGTGCTGATATTTTTGGATAGCGAGTCTAAAATTTCTTTTATTTTTATCGGATTGCTATAAGTTTCAAAAGACATTAGTTTGTTTTTTAGCAATGACATTATTTGTTGTTGGCGACGAGAACGAGCAAAATCAGAATTTTCTCCATTTGTACCGTGGCGCGATCTGGCATAGGTCAAAGCGCGCGTACCATTCATTAATTCTACTCCTTCATCAAATTGAACTGTTTGGTAGGAATAATTTTCTCCAGGATATGCCTGATCAACAAAAGGATTTGTAACTTCCACTTCTAAGCCACCGACAGAATTGATAATTTCTTCAAAGGCTGTGAAGTCTACGCGGATATAATAGGGGATGGACATACCAAAAGTTTCTTCAAAAACTTTGCGCGCATATTCACCGCCCTGGCCCGGATTTTTAGCTTCGCCAATAGCGTCGGCATAATTTATTTTATTAACACCTGTATCCATAATTTTTACACCCAAGTCGCGCGGGACAGAAATCATCGCCACTTCTCTGGTGCTGGGTTTGATACTGACGATTATATTGGTGTCGGAAAGGTAAGGCCCGTCATGTCCCGGTCCGCCAATGCCGAGCAATAAAATGTTTACGCGGTCATCTCTTTGTCCTTCTACCATACCTTCGGAACCAAAAAGTAAATTTTTTACTGAAGCCAGAATGCCGAATTTTTTTGGTTCAAGTAATTGTAATCCGCCGTTTTTTGCGCTTTGGATATTGTGATAAGCTAAAAAAGTAAGAAATACCAAAAATATTCCGGTTATAAAATACCAGGTTTTTGGATTTTTTTTGGGTTTTTTTAAGTCAAAATTGCCGATTTCTTCGTCCTCCATCGGCTTTTTTTCATTACTTTCCATACGAAAAAGATTATATCATAGCGAAATTTAAAATTCAATATTTGTTAATCTAAGCCAAAATAAGCTATTGATAACTTTTTTCGTTTATGCTAAAATTAAGGAAGTCAGAGGGGGATAAATCAAAGGGTCCATAGCTCAGCTTGGCCCCGAAGGGGACCCGTTGGGTTTAGAGCGCGTTGCATAAACACGTGCCATGTCAAAGCAACTACGGATCCATAGCTCAGTTGGTTAGAGCGTACGGTTCACATCCGTAAGGTCAGAGGTTCGAGCCCTCTTGGGTCCACCATAATATTTTTATATGCCACAAGACTTAACTAAAGAACAAATTAATTTCGGGGAGGTGCTATATTCCTGGACATTTAAGGAATATGAAAAACACGTAAGATCTTCGCGCTGGTATTGGATTATGAGTGTTATTGGTTTAGCATTTGTAGTTTATGCTGTTTTAACGCAGGATTATTTATTTGCGATTATAGTGGTATTGTTTGCCATTGTAATTTTTTTGCAAGACAAGAATGAACCGCAAGAGATTCCTTTTGCCATCGTACAAACCGGGATTATTGTTGGGAATAATTATTATCGTTTTAGCGAATTGAAAGATTTTTGGATTATTTATAATCCGCCAGAAGTGAAAATTTTGTATTTTGGTTTGAAAAACGTCATTAAACATCGCATCAGTGTTCCGCTTTTTGATATTGATCCGCGACCGATTCATGAATTTATCAGTCGTTTTGTTACTGAAAATTTGGAAGAGGAAGATGAGCCGTTTTCCGATAAAATGGGCCGACTCTTGAAATTACATTAAAAATGTGCTAAGATATAGCCGTGCCGATTTTGTCTCGGGACAAAATCGAGCATCCTCGATTCTGGATAAACCAGAATCGGGACTTTAAAATAAACCGATCCCGTGTTTGGGTAGAGCCAGAAACGGGTTTTTTTTCGCCTAGTTTATTATGGCAAAGGTGTATATTTTACAACTTAGCGACGGTTCTTATTACATAGGTAGTACAGAAAATTTAGAACGTCGTTTAATCGAACATAATAAAGGCAAAAACAAGTCCACTAAAAATAAACGTCCTTTTATCTTAAAATATAGCGAGGATTTTCCTACCAGAGGAGAAGCCCAAAGTAGAGAATACCAAATTAAAGGATGGAAAAGTAGAAAAGCAATTGAACGTTTGTTTAGTTCATAAGAAGAAGAGTAAGAAAGTATCATGCCGATTTTGTGCCGATTTTGCTTCGAGCAAAATCGAGCATCCACGATTTCAGTGCCAACTGAAATCGGGACAAAATCGAGCATCCTCGATTCTGAATAAATCAGAATCGGGAATTTTTAAGCCAAAAAGGTCTCGTCGTTCAACGGATAGGACGCAAGCCTGCGAAGTTTGAAATCTAGGTTCAATTCCTAGCGAGATCACTACCTAGTACACGCTCACTTTAGACCTAGGGACTTAACCCACTAGAACAGGGTGACCGAGGTACATCAAAAAACACCCCAAGTTGGGTGTTTTTTGCTCTTGACAGGTGTTTAAGTTTAGTGTATAAGTAATGTATAAGTCAAAACTTTTTACATATGAATTTAACCGAAAAAGAGCTTGAAGCTCTCAAATCAATAAGAAATTACCTTGCTCACAATGGCAAAATGCCGTCAATTCGTGTGCTTATGAAGGAAATGAAATATGATTGGCCACGCTCGGTTTCATTTTTAGTAGATCGTCTTGTTGAAAAAAATGTTTTGGAAAAAGTAGATGGCCGCATACAATTACCAAGGGTGGATAAAAAACAAATAACAACCACGGTTAATGTACCCTTGATTGGTTCGGTTAGTTGTGGTAGTCCTGCGCTATCAGAACAAAATATTGAGACTTTTATACCTGTTTCAACAAATTTGGCAAAACCAGGATATAAATATTTTTTACTTCGTGCCGATGGAGATTCAATGAATCTTGCAGGTATAAATGATGGTGATTATGTTTTAGTTAAACAGCAACTAAATGCTGATAATGGCGATCGTGTGGTTGCTCTCGTTGACAATGAATCAACTATTAAAGAATTGCAAAAAACCCCTAATCTTGTTTCTCTTGTCCCTCGTTCCACGAACCCTAGACATAAACCAATTATTCTTGAAGCGGATTCTTCTATACAGGGGATTGTGGTAACTTCTATTCCTAAATCAATTTTTAATAATTAAAATATATATAAGATTTCTATATATGGTCAGCACACTACTGTCGAGTTTTTTGGTTAACAAGGTTGATCCTGATATTGATATAATCAAGCAGGCAACCGAAAGTCAAAAAAAGTTAAAAGAAATTTTAACAAATAAATTAGCAGAAGACCCCACCTTGCCTTCTGTTTTGGAAGGCCATGATTTTTTGTTTGGTTCTGCCATGCGGGGAACTAAGCCCAAACCATTTGATGATATAGATTTAATGTTGGTTTTAGATGGCGCAACCCTGGTTGCTAAAGAAAATGGAATGGACGTTGGGACTGCATTTGGAAGTGAAAATTTTTATAACCCACTTACTGCAGATAAATATTTGGATGAAAATGGCTTGATTTCTTCGCAAAAAATATTAAATTGTATCCGTTCTCTAGTAGATGAAACTTATCATAGATCGGAAATCAGAAAAGATGGCCAAGCAGTAAATGTTTGGATGGAATCATATGGTTTCGGGATAGACATTGTTCCTGCCTTTAAAATTAAACACAATACGGCTGGAGTCCATTATTATATTCCTTATGGTGCCGGTTCTCATATGTGGAAATCCACGAATCCGCATCATGATTTAAATTGGTTTGAACAAGAAGACGTAAGGCTTTCGGGTTTGTTAAGGCCAACTGCTCGGTTGCTAAGAAAGTGGAATGAATTAAGTAATGATTCTAGATTGACCGGTTTTCATGTCGACACTTTAGTTTTTCGTTCGTTAAACGGAAAAGAGATAAAAAATTTAGAACAAGCCGCGCGGGAGTGTTTCTCTTCTTTTGAAGCATTGTTATCTGAAACGTGCCCCCAGTTTTCTGGTTTTTTGCCTCACATTGATCATTATCTTACAGTAGAAAATAGACAAAAAAGTCAAGAAAAAATTCGTTCGGCTAATGTGTCGCTACTAAGTCTTGGGCTGAGCAGGTTAATGGGTAAAGATAATTCTTTGGAAGTTTGGAATAAAATATTTGATTGTAAATTGTATGAATAACATAATTGAAAAACAAAATACAAAAAGTTCCATCGACAGGTTGTTTGCCCAAAGGAAATTATATTCTCAAGTAAAATTGATTTTTTATATTAGATTGTCAATAGCGTTGCTAATCGCAACAGTAGGCCCCATTTTTAGTATTTTATTTCTAGACAAAAAGGGGTATGTGGCTTTATTTGCTGTTTTTTACCTATGTTTTGAATTGTTATTAGAAAAAATTGAAAAGGACAAGAGGGCGAATGCTGCAAAAATACAGGAACTGTTTGATGTTGAAATTTTCGGTCTTAAGTGGAATTTGATAGTAGTAGGTCAAAAACCAGAACAAGAAGTAATTAACAGTCTTGCGTTGAATGTTAAGAAGGAAGACATATTAAAATTAAATAATTGGTATCCCGCATATATTAAAGAACTTCCATTAAGTAATGGAATAATTATTTGTCAAAAAAGTAATATTTGGTGGGACCAAGAGTTAAGGAAAAAATTAGTTGGTTTGATGTATCTTTTTTTACTTTTGATAACCGTGTCCGTGATTTTTTTGAACTTAGATAATTTGGTTAGTGTTTTTCTCGTTAATAGTTTACCACTGATTCCTTTGTATAAAGTTGTTATCTCTCAAATTATTAGCCACAACAAAACAATAAATAGCCTAAAATCTCTTAAAGAAAAATTGGATTCTATACTTGAAAATATTTTAGAGGTTTCGGTTAGTAATGAAGATTTGAGATTGATTCAGGATGAAATTTACAGACACAGGATAAACAACCATCCAGTTCCCGATTTTTTTTATAAATTGTTTAGAAATAAATCAGAAAAAATAATGAATATAACGGCTGAACAACAGGTTGAAAGAATTTTGTATGATCAAGCTAAAGACAGACAAACAAAATAAGAAGCGAATCCAAATAAGTAGATGTATTTATTGTGGATCTAAAAATAAGCTCACCGATGAACATGTATTTCCTTTTGCTTTGGGAGGTAATATTATTCTTGTTAAAGCATGCTGCGAATCGTGTAGAGAAATTTCATCTAAATGTGAACGAAATCCACTTCATGATAATTGGTCTGAAGTAAGGGCTTGTTTAGACTATCCTTCTCGTAAACAATCATTAAGTAAAAGATTTCCTTTGCAAGTTACTCTAAAAGATGGCACAGAAAAAATTCTTTATTTAACAAAAGACGAAACACTCGGAGTGGCGCAATTTTTAGATTTAGCAAAACCGGGGTTTTTTGAACCCAAACTATATATGGGTGGTTCAAGATGCACAGGTATATTTAATTATGGTTTCGGTATTGATGTGAGTAATTTCGCCAAAAAATATGATATTAAGTCTTTTTCTTTTATAACAGAACATAAAAATAATTCTTTCGAAATAATGTTAGCTAAAATTGCTTACTGCCTTACTGTCGCGACGTGGGGCGTTGACTGTCTTCAGGATAATTTTGTTTTGCCAGCCATCCTGTTACAGAGAGATGATATTGGAAAATGGGTTGGTTGTGACCACAAAGGTGAAATAATACCACTTATTGGTAAACAGTTGGGTGCTAATGTGGGTAAAGTTTTTGGTTGTAGACCAAACAATTCAAAGGAGACAGTTGTTTTGGTGAGATTAAAATTTTTTGCCAATGCAGATACGCCAGAATATATAATAGTTGTGGGCATTTTAAATGATAATTGCATAAAGCAAAACGTAATAAAGTAGAGGATAGTTTTTATTGTAATATTAATTTGTTGTTTTGTAGTAATATTCGGCTTTTTAAATTACTCAATAAATCTCTCTTTTCATAAACCGTTCCATTTTTCAGTATATACTTCGCATAATTTTTCATATCAATATTTTTTTGTTTTATCGCTTTGTCTTCAGGCATGCCCAGTACCGCCGCTCTGAATTTACTATATTTTTCAATCTCCCCAGACAGTTTTTCTCTCATACCCAGTTTGTCCAAACTAACTTGTTCAACAATATTTAACAATTGTTCCGTGAGTTCTTCTTCGTTAATTGGTGGACAAGTACAATTTTTATCTTTACCTTTAGTGCAAACATAATAAACGTGGCGGTTATAGCCGCCATCTTTTAATTGTCTAAATTTTTCTGCGGCGGTGATGCCCGAACCGCAATGCCCGCATTTTATCAGGCGAGTGAAGGCAAATTCTTTCAACACGGACTCGTCTATTTCCTGGGTTTTAATTTGTTGCTGTGCTTTTTCAAACAATTCTTTGGTAATTATTGGCTCGTGTACTCCGGTATACCAATTGCCTCCGCCTTTTGGGTATTCAAAAACTCCGTAGTAAAAGGAATTTCGAAGAATGATGTATAAATTGCTGAGCGAAAGATTTTTATTGTTTTTTGTTTTAAAATTTAAATCATTTTTTAGCCAAGCATATACTTTTCGTCCGCTCCAACCGCCATTTCCAACTTTTTCAAAGATTTGTTTGATAATGTGTGCTCGTTCGGGGTCAATCATTACTCGGCACGGTCTATCGGTGCGTTTTTCATTTAAATATCCTGTTGGCGCGCATACCGGCCACAATCCCATTTCTACCCTTGCTCGCAATCCTCGTTTGATGTTTATGCTTTTATTGTCATTTTCCAATTTTGCCTGACTACCCAAAATCATGAATAAGAATTTTTCATTTGGATTGTTGGTGAAGATTTGGCTGTAAGTTCGTATTTCTAACAACAGCCCTTGATCCATCAAATCCACCACTTTTCCCAAATCTCCGGCGTTTCTACTAATACGATCGGGATGCCATGTGATGATGCCATTATATTTACCCGTCTTTATATCCGCCAAAAGTTCGTTAAAAACAGGTCTTTCCCCAACGTCCTTGGCTGAGTGACTTTCTCTCTTTATACCTACTATATTTAGCTCTGTACGCTCAGCCATGGCCGTCATTTCTTTGATCTGAGAATCTATAGAAAGAGCCTGTTGTTCGTCAGATTCCGTTGATTTCCTTGCGTAAAGGCAGTATTTTACCTTAGGTTTTGGCGATAAAACCCCCTGAAAGTTGTTTGTTATCATCATATGGTTGTTATTTGTCCCTATCAACATTGATGACGCAGTCTCTCTAGGGAGTCCAGGAAGCCTGTAGATAACTTTTTACAGTACAAAAAACACCCAGTCTTTCCTCCGGGTGGTTTTGTAAGTTCTATTATTTAAATAAAAACTTATTTTTTCTTAGTATCTCCGTATCCAGGTTTCGGCACTCTTTCTACCGTGGTAGTAGAAGGGTGTCTTCGAGCTTCTTTAACTGGCATAAATTCACCAGTTTTTGAATCTCTCCCCAGAGGAAATGTTTTCGATTTTGTAGACATAATTAAATGTTCTTTTATCGGAATTTGATTTTTCGGCGCAAATTATGTTACACTATAAATGTTAGGTTTATTTGTAAAAATAATTATTATCGAACAATCGACCTAGGATCATTGGAAAGATATCCAGCATTCAATTTAAACGCCTAGCAAAACCGTCAATTTTTTGACGGTTTTGCTGTTGTTTAAACAGAAAACGCCGTTATGTCTAAAAACACTATATTTTGTGGTTTACGTGAATTTTTAAGACAATAAATAGTGTTTCTTTGCTTAATATTAGCACAAGTGATAAACGCATGCCAAGAAGTAGTAAAATTTTGCTAAATTAAGCCAAAAAAAGCCTTACATCAGAATAGTTATCCACAACAAAATTTTATCCAAAAAACCATTATTTTAGCTTGTAGACAACCTGTAGGTAACTCCTCTTCGCAAGAACCAACATGTAAGCTACTATTCAATTGACTACTAAGCCCTTTTGGCTTACAATAGTCATTGACAATTTAAGGCCTAAACTCACGGTGTAAGCCATGGGCATGGTCAAAAAACCCAATGACGATACTGATCCCCACGATCAGCAACTCGTCATTGGGTCATACCTGGAAACAGGTATGGGATCGCAAGATCCATGCTGGCGTGGGGTTTAGTGTTTCACACCGGCTTAACAAAGTCGGTTTTATTTTTAATTTTAATTTATGAAGAAAAAACAAATTGTAATGTTCGGTTTAATAACCGTAGCATTTATATCCGGATTGTTAATTTGGCACTTTAAATATGACACTCCGTCATATAAAGTTGAAAGATTAGAAAGGGCCACCGTTAAATTAAGAGAGAAATCCGGTTTTAATGCATGCATTAAAAAGATTGACGACAAAATAAAAAAACAAGAAGAGGATTATAATAATTGTGTAAGTACAAAATTACATGAAAAAGGGTATAATGATGGTTTAGACTGTATTATGAAATACGAAGATCTTATTTGTAAAAATACCGAAAGGTATAATGCTCAGGTCAACGCCAATAATGATTGTAATGATGTTTCAAATGCAACAGTCGATCAAAATACAGGCTTAAGCAAGTTGGATTGTTATAAATTGTTAGAAAATAATAAATAAAATAGTATGGCTAATTTTTTTATTCTTGTATTTTTTATTTCGTTCGGCTCATTAATCGTTGGCTTAATTAAACCAAGTCTTTTTAAAAAAATGACCAACAATATTCCGAATAGAAAAAAAGTATTTTTAATATTTGGCAGCATCGTTTTCGTTTCCTTTATTTGTATTGGAATATTTGCTTCATCTGTTGAAAAAAAGAATAATGAAAATATCGTAGTTGATACCAATAAGCCACAAGATGTTTTAATTGATAAAGTTGTCGCAGAATCAACGACTACAGAAAAAACTACAGCCACCTCAACGAAACCAATAGTCGTCGAAACCCAAAAAGAAGAAGTTGTAAAAATTTTAGAAGATGTAAATACTCAAAAAGACACAACGAACAATTCGATTGTGCAATCGACCACCTCCGAATCGCAGTATCAATATTACTCCGTCAGTTCCGTTGTTGATGGTGATACGGTAAAAGTTAGTATTGGCGGCACAATTACCACCTTACGTCTCATTGGTATAGATACTCCGGAAACAGTTGATCCGAGAAAACCGGTTCAATGTTTTGGTAAGGAAGCGTCTACTAAAGCCAAAGAATTACTAAATGGCAAAAAAGTCAGAATTGAAAAAGATGTTACTCAAGGCGAATTGGATAAATACGGACGGTTGCTCGCGTATATTTATCGTGAAGATGGTCTTTTTTACAACAAATATATGATTGAGCAAGGATATGCCCATGAATATACATATAACACGCCATATAAATATCAAACGGAATTTAAAGCGGCTCAAAAATCAGCCCAAGATAATTTAAGGGGATTATGGTCGCCTGATACTTGTAGCGGTGATACTGACCAAAGCATTACTACTACTGTTTCAGAGGGCTCTTCTTCCCAAACTCCTGCTGTGACAGATAGTCAGACTGGAAAATACTATACTTCTTCATATTATTCTTCCAAATATTATTATCCCGAAGCTTGTTCTGGTTGGCAGAGTCTTAGCTCAAAGTATTTGGTTTCTTTTAATTCATTGGAAGAGCTGTTAAAAAAGTATCCGACAAAAACGTTGAGCTCACAATGTCAATAGGTTTGTGTTTCTTCGTTATATTTTCCTAAACGTTTGCGTGCTTCTGCCACAAGATCAATTGGAGGGAGCATCGTATATTCATAAGACCAAGTGTTGTGGTCGCCTATTAATTGCCTGAGACTGTCTATGCTTTTTTGGTCTTTGAATTTTCCAGGCCATGTTATTTCTTTTTTTATATTAATAATTGGACAACGTAAACTTGTGCCTAAAATAGTCTCATTATCTATACTGTCTTTCAATGACGAAAGAATTGATTTGCTTCCCATTTTAGCTCCAAGCACTACTATTCTTGCTGTTTCATTGCACCTGACCACCTCTTGGTGCAACCATTGTAAAAGTCGTGTTTGTTCAGAAGGTTTTTCTATTTTTGATCTATCTTCAATATCGTCACAGATAATAAGATCTGGACGGTAGCGACCATGTCTTAGACATCGTATATTTTTATAAGTTGTGGTAGCCATAATTTTTGCACCAAAACCAGGCAAGGCAATATAATTAGAAGCTTGTAGTCTTCGGTCATCCAGTCGTGGTCCAAAATCATTAATTAGCAGATCATTATCAATAAGTTCTTGGCGTATACTGTTTAAATGTGCGAGCGCCTTGCTTCTGTTACTACTTATAATGACCACAAATTTTTTGCGTAGTTTTCCCAGGATTGCCCAAAGTGCAAAAGATAGATTCATAATGGTCGATTTGCCAGATTCAGGGAAAGCCATAATCACTGTAAATTTAAAAGAATCTGATTCGCACAGGCCAAACATCTGTTTTTGGAATTCCGCCATAGGATAGGTTAAATAATGTTTCATGTATAGTCTAAAAAACCAAATAGGATAAAGAGTTGCTAATAATCTACGAAAATTCCGCTTTTTATATACTTCTTTTAGATAATTTTTAGTTATTTTTTTAAAAATTACAATATTCTTATTCGTCATATAATTTAGAATCAATGGTGGCTCTTCTAATTGCTCTGGCTTCTTCGTTGGTAAGCCGTTGACCGTATTCTAATTTAAAAGTATTTGTTTTTGGGCGATATTCTTTTTTACGATGACTAAGCCAGTAAGTAATCGCCGTCATATTATTTGATTTTATATTATTAATTAGAGTAGCTTCAGCTAAGTCGTTAACCAATTCTATTCCTTGGTTTAAAGCCTGTTCAGCGGCATCCAAAAAGCTTAAATCTTCTTTTCTCCAACGATAGTAAGTGGCCCGGCTAATTTCAGTGCGTTCGCAAACAATCTGAATAATGGGTGTTTTACACAGCATTTCAATAAACATAGATTTTTGTTTTTTAGTCTTCACATTTTTTAGCTTTTAAGCCAGTGGTTTTTTCCCACCTATTTATAATAACCTCTGCATATACCGGACTTTTTTCCATGATATAACACCGACGGTGCATTTTAGTCGCAGCAATTAAGGTTGATCCGCTACCACCAAAGGGCTCAACAATGATGTCATTGCGTTTGGTCAACACCTTGATGTAGGGGATTAAAATGGGCAATGGCTTGGTTCCAAATATTATTCCTTGCCCCGAGTGTTTAGAGTCATCGGCGTTAAATTCAATAAAATCACTAGGACAAATTTTTTTACCTTTTTCATATCCTTCCCACTGTGGTTTGCCTGAAATGGCATATAAAGCAGTTTCATATTCATTTTGTAATTCAGTCTCTTCATTTTTGAGGTTGTAGTTTACTGTTCCGCTCGCGCCTACCACAGCAATGTCATGTTTAGAAAAGAATTTATATTTAGCGGCAAAACCTTGAGTGCGATTAGGTAGATGCCAAACAATCATATTTTTTATTTTCCAATATTTTTCCATCTCACCCCAAATAGTTCTAAGATTTTTCCAATTTTCGTAGACAATTATACTAAAATCATTTTTTGCTATTTGTTTGATATTTTTCATCCAGTTTTCAGTAAAATCTGGAGGAATAATGTCTGTCTCAAGATAACGACGATTGCGCTTTGCTCCAAAGCCAGTAGTTGATTTTCCTTTACGTTTGCCAGCGTTTAAGTAATCCAAAATATAGGGTGGGTCAGTGAAACACATATCTGCTTTTTCACCGCCAAGCAGTTTAAATACGTCGATCTCGACAGTAGAATCGCCGCACAATAAATAGCTGTCGCCTAATTTATATCTATCACCCTTTTTAATTTTTATTTCGTCTATGTTTAATTTTTTAAGTTCTTTCTCTAAATCGAACTGTTCCGGAGTATCTTCTATTTCAAAAATTTCGTCCATTTCTTCGCTACTAAAACCAATATCTGTTAAAAAAGTTTCATCAAAATCAGCTAATAATTTAAAATCCCATTCACCAACATTACGATTTAGCCTCAAACACAATTCTTTTTCTCGGTTTATGTCTGGAATGTTGATGTATACCACTGGTATTGCAGTATAACCAAGCTCCATGGCGGCTTTAAGACGCATATGACCACCAATTACGACATTCTTTCTATCGTTTGCGCTGTTTACGATCAATGGATCAACTATTCCGTAGCGCTTTAAAGATTCCTTTATTTGTTTCAGCGCTTCTTTAGAATGCTGGCGAGGATTATATGAAGCCGGGGTAAGTTGGCTTACCGGCACCTCTACAATTTTGATCCCGTTTGGGATAGGTTGCTTGAACATATAATAGAATTAAATTATTTAGTAACAATTTAATTCTATCAAAAGTATCAAAAATTTCCCGTGGTAAATTGATGGAATGGATAAAATAAAAAATGGCTAATTAAAGCCATTTTTAAACCATTTATCCACTCTATGAATCTGGTAGGAGCATTTTGTATTTAGGATTAATCCGAATACCAAGTATTCGTTCTACGTCCAAAAGATCCTCCTTTATTTTACAGCTATGGCGTATTGCTCTGTTCATGTTTGATTTAAGTTTATATAAAGATTCTGGGCTTTTGCAATGAATTTCTCTGTAGATGTCTTTGGTGGGCACATATTCATCTGTAAGTGTCTGTAGAAGCAGAAGACGCTGTCTACTGTTTACTTTGTAATAAAAATCTTTTCTACTTTTTTGGTATAATCGTCCTTTTTCATCCAAAACCATTTCAGTCACTGCCTTTTTGTCTTTCTTTAGTTTTGTTATACGAGAACTTGTTCTTTTAACAATATCTTCTATTTGCCAATCAGGTATTGCGTGTGAATGTCGTTGAGTCAAGGCGACGACGTCTTCCGGTTTAATACGCGCCGCCTCTCTTATTTCTTTAAATTTCCTAGCTAATTTTGCAGGAAGTCTCGTGTTTATAAATTTGTCAGTAACGGTCATAGTTAGATTTGATCGAAATTTACTTTTGTGGACTTTTTGTTTCATAATATTTTATCTAATGAGAAAAATAAATTTATATACACAGGCGTTATTCGTTATGTTGTCCTGTTTAGAGTTTTGTGCATATAATACCTTGCTGTAGTACAATAACCCTTATTTATTTCAGTTTACAAAAGGGAGGATTAATAGCTATTCATACAAATATAATAGCATGACTTAGTTTAACAAATCAATAAAATAAACCATATGAAAAACATTTTTGAAATTTGGAAAGAAAATGGGGAAAAGCTTCCGTTTAAGGCTAGAAAAATTTCTTGGTGTGACAAGCACCACGTTTTAGTTGAAAAGATTGAAATTAAAAAATGGCCATATGGCAAAGTCCACGGTCAATACTTTTTTTATGGTAAACCTGGAGAAAAAGGCGCTATCAGCAGTGCCGGGACCTATAGTTGGAAATTAGTTTAGATCTAACACAGAAATTTTTAATTAATTCTTTTTTATGTGGAATACAATTTTAAACGCGTCCCTTAGTGCCATAGGTGCAGCCATACCCATTCTCATACTAATGTATGTTCACTTTTTGTTTAGGAAAAAAAATTATAATGAAATTGGTATCAAAGCAGTCCAGTTAACAATTGATTTTTTTAATCACATTATTGAAACAAGCGACGTAAAACTCAAAGAAATTTATGCAAATTTTGGTGTTAAAAATTTAGTAGAGTTTATAACAAAAGTAGATATTGATTTAAAGATAAAGCAAGAAATAGGGGTTATGATTAATGATCTTGAAAAAGACAGGAGTGATGCTAAATTAAGTTTAATGAAGGAAAAAAGCGTTTTAGATTATTTTAAAAACTATTCTTTTACAGACTATCTAAGTCAAATTTTAAATATCAAGTTTCCAGATACCTATGTAGAAGGAAAGTATAAAAAACTAACTGGCAATAAATAAGCTATGTTTAATACTGAAGAAAATACAAAAAAGTCGCTGGCTTTAATGAGTCGCCAATTTCATCAATTTACGTCAATCGATTGTTTGTTAAAGGCGAATAGTTGGTCTGATTATCAGAACGAGCCTTTTGTCGAAATTGACCAAGATTGGGCTGAATACAAATTACACATATTAACTTCTTGGATTGATTATAATTTGAAATTACTAGTGCCATTTTTTTTATTTTTTGATAATTATAAAAAACCAGATTTAATATTACAAAAAATTTTTAATGGTAGTAAAAATATAAAATTAAAAAAGCAGGTCGATGGTATGTCACAAAAAAATTGGCTAAAGGCCTATTTTAAAAGGGACACCTCTTTTATGAGTATAATCTATGATCAGATGTTTACTTCCGAAATTACCCTAACACCACTAGTAGATAATTTTTTAGAATATAAACATCTTAATAATTTAAAATTAGATTTGAGGGTGGTGAGAAATTTTATTGCCGTAAGAAATATTGTTTTTCATAAATATTACACCAAAGATGACACTAAAGCACATGTCAAAAAGGCTTTAGATTTTGGAAATAAAATTAAAAAATATTTTGATAATTTTATCGTTATAGATTTTGGGGAAATTAATAATGACCAAAAGAAAAATATTATTAATGATTTTTTAATATTGAAACAAGTTCCCGCGTTTATTTCAATTGTGGATCTGTTTTCTAGAAATAATATTGTTATTCCACCTGAGTGTCTAGATAATTTTTTAAATTTATTAAAAAATAATATTAATTTGTATACGAATGGTCGCGTTGTTTTAAATGGCTATTTTTTTAAAAATACTGAAATTGATTTGAATAATAACTTTAAGATGTAAATATTTGTAGATAAAATAAATTTGATTAAAATAATAAAAGAACATTTCAAATCGTTCTAACATAAGGACATATGCCAATGTTTTCGCTACGCTATGGGCACACAAGCGTTAAAAAATATGATGGAATTGAAAAGGGAACTTCTTCCCTATGGGCTTTTAGAATGTCAAAAGCATATGGTACTCTACCTGAGAAGCTAGAACATGAACTTAACCCCAATGTAATAAAAAACTTTGATTATAGCGAACAGCAAATTAAAACAGCGAAGCTTTTTAGGATAGGATTTTATAAAAGGCTTTTAAGACCCGAAGATATTTTTAAAGTTTTATGTTATTGTCCGGTTACTTTAGAAATGAGAATATTTAGTTCCATTTTTAATGATCAAGACGGAATAGTAACTATGCCCGATGGTGATGACAAGGAAGAAGATGTTGCCCACGCTGTTACAGTGGTGGGTTATAAAGATGATAATTTTATAATAGATAATCGTTATTGGCCAGATTGGGGTAACAAAGGGATGGGAACGGTTTCTCTGGAATATTTGAAGAAGTATTTTATTACGGCGTTTGCTTTTAGTGGTTTTGTTCTTCCTGAGCTACAGAAAAGGAAAACTTTGTTTAGGGAAGAATTTAAATTTAATAATGTTCGGTATTATTTTGATGCTTTTGCGGAAAATAATTTTCAATGCGACAAAAGAGCTCATTATAATATTGAGGTTACAGATGATGAAAAAAATTTAATTGGCTGGGCGCATCTTGCGGTAGATAAAGAAACGACTGAGTTACTAGAACTTTTTGTTTTAACTGAATATCGCAGACAAGGTATTGGTTCCGCCTTGATAAAATATATAATAAAACACACAAATACTGAAAAATTTACAGGGTATGTAGCGGGTCAAGATCTAATCAGTGAACGAGAGGAAATAGTTAAAAGCTTCTTTTTGAAAAATGGATTTTTATTGCACACGGATAGCAGTTCTTTTAAAGACTGTAGATCAAGAATTGAAAAATTATAATTTAATATTTTTAATAGATATTTTATGTTTGACAAGAATAAAATTTTAAATAAAGAATTTTTATATAAAATGGCCAAAGTAATTTTAATTCTAAACTATATTTTTTGGACGGCAGTATATAATATTTTCGCCTATATTCAATATAACATGTATAATTTCCACACATTTAATGAAAGAATTTTCCTTTACACCTTTCTCAATGTTATTATAATTACAGTTTTTTTGGTCATAGCAAAGGTCTTGAACATTTTGTTTAAAAAAGTTTTTTAATGATAACAATAATAAAAAAAATCTCTAATAATTAGAGGTTTTTTTTATTTAAAGTTTAATTATCTTAGTTTAAGTCTTTTAAAATCGTATTTATATAATCGTAGGTGTCTTCTTTCCGATTTACTTTTAAAGCCCTGCCTCCTAGTTTTGTGAAAACTTCACAAGTGTTGGCAGAATCCTCAATTAAATAAGCGTCTGATATTTTACTACTATAAAAGCTTAAACAGTCAAAAAACTGCCTTCCATTGTCATCTGTTTTTAACACACCCGTGTCATAAGAATTAATCACGCGGTCAAACAATTTATCCAATTTTAAAGAGGGGACGGTAAAGCGGCTAAAACAGTCCATGTTACCGGTAATAAGAACAACATTGTGTTTTTTTCTTAATTTTTTAATTGTTTTGGTTATTTTGATGTCAAGCTCCATTTTTTGGCAATCCGAAACAAACGATTTCCAGACCTTTTTTTCTGGTAAGTTAGCCCTTTCACTTAGCAGTTTATTAATTTCTTCGGAAGTATATTTGCCTCGCATCCAATTTCTAATCATCTCTTTTTCCGTAGTAAAAAAATCAGCCACAACCTGAGAAAATGCAGGGTTTTCTGCGCTTAAAGTTTCCCAGAAACGAGAGAAACAAAGCGTGCCGTCCCAATCTATAAAAATTACTTTTTTATTCATAAATATTTTTGTTTTAGCATTTTCTTATAAACCTTTTCATTTTTAGCGTATTCCAAGTTTTTAGTACTGGTTTTTTTAGTATGTTTTTTTTCTAATATATGCAATACTGTGCTATTCATATTAGGGATAACCTTGGCTCCTTTCGCAATCATTTTAGCAGCCATACACGTATCATTAAATCCCCACCCCGATAATTCTTTTGGAACGGGAATTGCCTGTTTAATTAAGTTAGAATGTGCGGACATTGCGCATGTTAATACCATCATAGGCAATGTCCATGCAAAATATTTTTTCCCAAAGCCAAATTTCTTGAAAAAAACAGTTTCTTTTAATATTTCAAAATTTTTTCCAATCAGCTTTTTATCTGAAGATTTTACTACCCAATCTGGTTTAAAAAATAAATTGGTTCGGTGATCATCAAGGTATGTGTTTCCTTGCGACCACTTCTTAAGATTGTATAGGCGACTATCTTTTGGGCTTACATTTTCTCTAAAACTAACCAAAATATTATTTTTTTGTAATGTTGAATGAACGAGTAGGTGATTATCAATAAAATTTGGCGGAATTACAATGTCTGAGTCGATAAAAATGAGGTATTCGTTTTTAGAAATTTTTATAGCGTCGTCTCGGCTTGCTCCAGCGCCTCTATTTTTTGAAGAGTAAATATATTTAATATCTAATAGCTTGCAGAATGTAGAAATTTTATTTAGTAATGGTGGTTTAGAACAATCATCGCATATAATAATTTCAAGTTCGCCACCTTTTTTAAGAAACGTTTGGTTTGAGATAGCTTTTAATACGGGAGTTACGGTGTTATGTGAACTGTAAGCAGGAATAATAATAGAAACCGAATGATTGGAGGCGCGGTTTTTAAAATTTTTGTCCGATAGTAAAGGTTCTTTTGTTTTTTGAGCAAAAAGTTGTTCCTCGTGGCTATAATCATTAGATGTTTTTTGTAATTGTTCTTCTATCGTCATATCATTTTAATTATTTTCAGTTTTGGGCCGAAGGTATTTTTGAGGAAATAAAGTTAATTGAATTTGTTTAATAATTGTAAAAAATGGTGGCAACCCATGGATAAACATCAAGACAGGATAAAGCAATGCGCATGTTGTTAATTCTAAAGAGCTAATTTTTTGGTTTTGTTCAAAAACATATTTATTATACAACATACCTGAGAGATATGTGGTTATCCATAGGTACCCAAGAGCGATCATTAATCCTAAGGTTAATTGTCCGATCAAGAAAGCACAATATAAAAATATAACGAAGGACCACCCTGCCAAAACCCAATTTAAACTTTGCATAATACCTAAAATAGTAATTGCTAAAATGAGTTTTTTGTTTTTTGCCCAAACGTCGGGCATTTTTGTTTTTAACCTTTTCCAATAATAAAAATATCCCAGTGGCCCCCAAAACCAGACATATTTCTGTCTCAGCATTGCCATGATGGTGGAAGGTGTGTCGCTAGCTTCAAGAACAGGCAAGGGTTTTATCGTGTATTTATTAGCTCTTACAATAAAACCCAAATATAAATCCTCGCCAAAACTATCAGTTGGGAAGTATCCTAATTTTCTTATGGTTTCTGATTCTACGAACATTCCGTGAGTGACGCAGTGGATTAGCCAATAGTTATCTGTTGTGGATTTAAAGTATCTTGGTATTTCGTGTAGAAAAGTCCAGCGAGTTTGCAAAAGACCGTTTGTGCGTAAAATAATACCGCTAAGACCAGAAAATTCATGGTGATTTTGTAAAAAAGTCGAAGATTGTTGGAAAATTGCTTGTTCCGGATATTTATTGATTAAATAAAACAAAGTGTCTATGGTTTTTTCTTGGATATTTGAATCGGCATTATAAAAGCCATAAAATATCTTGTTAAGCGGTTCTTTATTTGCGTCCCCAAAAATTTTTAAAGCATAATTTAGCTGTTCAGCTAAGGTTGTATTAATATCCGGGTAGTGAATATGGATATATTGTTCCGACTCCGTTCCTTGCAAATTATTTATAAAATCTTTAACCAGGTCAATAGTGTTTTTTCGGTTTATATCCGTTTGGTTTTCTCGGTTTGTTGTGATAAAAACGAGCTTAATATCCCTGTGCTTATTTATAATTGGTCTAAAACGGGAGATAAACTTATTAAAATTCCTCGTTTCATTTAAGAGTGGTATAAAAATTACTAATTTAGCAGAGGTGGCAGAAAGATTTGGGATTGAGGCGAAGAATTTACGTTCCTTATCTAAAAAATATAAATTATAGATAAATTTACTTAGGATTATTGCGGTAAACGATATGAAGTATATTTTTGCAAGTAATAACAGCATAATGTGCAGAAACAAAAACTAGCCTTTAATTTTAAGACTGTCGGCAACTTGGATAAGCTCTTGCTTGACTTGATTAAAATCTTTGTTTGTATCAATAGTTACTATCGGGTATTTCCCTTGTTCAGCAAGCCAATCAAAGAAATTTCTTATCTGTTGGTTAAAATTTGGATCTACAAACAAGTCTCCGACTTTTCTTTGGCTTTCCTGAAGGCGTTTTTTTATGTTTAAGTCGTTAGCATGTAAATATATAATAAAATCAGGTGCAAGATCTGGTTCTTTTTCCAACATGTCTTTTACTTCACAAAAAACATCTAAACCAGCAAGATATTTTTGAGCATATTCAAAACCCAAAAGACTTATAATTGAACGATCCATCACCATTACATAGGGCTTGTCTTCGTGTTTTTTAATGTCAACATGTCGTTGTCTTTCTAGATTTAGAAAGAATTCAAAATTTCGCAAAGCTTCCTCTTTATTTTTTGGAGGGTAACTTGGAAAATTTTCTGCCCCTTTTGCATAAGCCACATATTCTTCAATCATTTTATAACGATTAGGGTTGTGTTTTTCTAGTTCTTTAGATAGGGTAGTTTTGCCGGCAAAAGAGGTGCCTTCTAATGTTAATTTTTCCATAATGTTTGGTTGATTTTTTACATTCTTATTATATGGAATGTTAGTCAAAAAGTAAAGGTAAAATTTTCCGTTTTTTGTATGAAATAAAGCAGTTGCTCCCGAGTGTCTCATTTGTCCCATTTTTAATCATTTTTGGCTAATCTTAGACCCTGACCTAGAGGGGTTGTAAAATAAAATGAGACAGTGCCAAAAAAGCTCTCAACGGCCTCATTACACGCTGTCACAGACCGCAGTGGTTCACAAAAATAAAACCGCCCAAATAGGGGTGGTTTTATTTTTGTTTTTCTCTCGCTAGGAATTGGACTTGAAAGGGTTTGGGAAAACAAGCGTGGCATGTTTTCCCACTATTGCGATGGGGGTAACAGACCCGAAGGGTCGCCATAGGGGGCGGAAGCCCCATGGGGGAGGAGCGAAGCGACGACGTTCAATTCCAGCGAGATCAAGCGCAGGCCGAAGGCCTAAGCAGTGAAATTCCCGAGCCCTGCCAAGCGGGGTGAGTAAGTATTCTTAGGAATAAACTTGTAGCAGCAAATTGAACTTGAAAGGGTTTAATTTTTTTCCAAAAGTTTATTTAAGTGAGTTGAGACATCTGATTTTTGATCTACTTTTAAAGCATTGCCTCCCAGTTTGGCAAACATCTCGCAGGTATCCGTCGAGTCATCAATCAAATAGGCGTCCGATATTTTACTGTTAAAAAGTGCCAAACAATTAAAGAATTGTTTTCCATTATTATCAGTTTTTAGCGCCCCCGTCTCATATGAATTAATTACGCGATCAAATAGTTCATTCAATTTTAAAGAGGGGACGGTAAAGCGGCTAAAACAGTCCATATTGCCGGTAATAAGAATAACGGTGTGTTTTTTTCTTAGTTCCTGAATAAGGTTGGTAGTTTCAATATCAAATTCCATATTTCTACAATCCGAAACAAATGATTTCCACACTTCTTTTTCCGGTAAGCCGGCCCTTTCGCTTAGTAGTTTGTTAATTTCTTCGGAAGTATGTTTGCCTCGCATCCAATTTTTAATCATTTCTTTTTCTGTAGCAAAAAAATTAGCCACAACCTGAGAAAATGTAGGGTTTTTTGCGCTTAAAGTCTCCCAAAAACGAGAAAAACAAAGTGTCCCATCCCAGTCTATAAAGATTACCTTTTTATTCATAAATGTTTTTTTATTATAATTTAGTATACACAATATTGTTATTTTTGTCTTATTTGACTGTTTTTATTTTTATGATCTTATTAGATTATGCCTTGACAATCTTTCCAAGGAGTGTTAATTTATTCTATTGCTTGTTAAGCAAAATTAGTTCTTCATTATAAACCACCATTACGAGGTGATTACATGTGTAACGTTACGCAGCTGGCCAAGAAGGTTTACCTTCCCCATCCGGATCAGGTAATCCCCAAAATGCAGGTAGCACCATGGTTGAAGTCTATAGACAGCGAGGGAGGAGATTACTACTCCGGACTGGAAGTCCGGGGGTATGTCATTATCAATAAGCCCGGCAAATTATTTACGGCCCATGTTCAGATACAAACCAAACATGTGCAGAGCGGGCGGCATTTTACGGTGGAAGGATGGGCAATTCCTCGTATTCTTTCTCACGCTTTTGAAAGGCTTGGCGCAGAGCCAGAGGTGTGGGAACATGGTGAAAAGTTCGTCGGCTATAAGCCCAGTTTGGTGACGAAGGAAAAAGACTGGGAACTTTATGAGGTTACCATCAGATTGCTGGAATTGTAGCGGCCTGTAGGCGAAAATTTTCTTTCTGTGCCGGCACCAAGTGTGCCGGTTTTTTTTATTAAATTTTAACAAACCCTTTATTTTTTCCCCCAAACCTGATAAAATAATCTTAATCTTTACAATACTGTCATTCCTGCGAAAGCAGGAATCCAGTGGCTATCTTAATTTTTCCTGGATCCCTGCTTTCGCAGGGATGACACCTTGTTTTGCTTTATAACTTTCTACTTTCAACTTTTAACTTTCACCCTATGGGTATTTTTGAAATCTTAGCGGTCGTCGTCGGTTTGATGCTTTTTGAAATTATCAGTAGTATTGATAATGCCGTAGTCAACGCCGATGTTTTGGTGACCATGAGCGAACGTGCGCGAAAATGGTTTCTTTTTTACGGCATTTTAATCGCTGTTTTTCTCATTCGCGGTTTATTACCTCTTGTTATCGTTTATTTTGCCAATCCATCGCTCGGGCTGGTCGGCTCTTTTTGGGCGACATTCAGTTCCGATCCGGCGGTTAAAGAAAGTATTGAAAAAAGTACCCCGATACTTTTGGCTGGGGGCGGTGTTTATTTGGTTTTCTTGTTTTTCCATTGGTTATTTTTGGAAACTAAAGAGTATGCTTTTTTTGTGGAAAAATATGTTCATCATAAATTGAATTTTTGGTTTTATTCTATTGTGTCTTTGATTTTGCTTTATATAGTTTGGACTACGATAAAAATTAATCCGTTTATCGCACTTGGCGCGGTTATCGGTTCTACCGCCTTCTTTATTACCACCGGCTTCAAAAACAACGCCGAAGCTGCGGAAAAACAATTGGTCCACAGTAAAGGAATGTCTGATTTTGCCAAGATTTTATATTTGGAACTTATTGATACTACTTTTTCCATTGACGGTGTACTCGGCGCTTTTGCTTTTACTATGTCCGTTCCGCTTATTATCTTGGGCAACGGTTTAGGTGCATTTGTCGTGCGTTATTTTACTATTCACGGTTTGAAAACCATCAAAAAATATCGTTATCTCAAAAATGGCGCCATGTATTCCATTTTGGCCCTTGGTGCGATAATGCTTGGCGAGAGTTATAGTCTACACATTTCATCTTTCACCGCTCCGGCAATTACTTTTGTGGTAGTAGGTATTTTCTTTTGGTTGTCGGTTAAGGAATTGGAAAAAGAAAAAGTATTAAAATAAAAAATAAACAAAAAAACACTCCCAAAATTCGGGGGTGTTTTTTATTGTAATAAAAACGGGCTTTTATGTTATAATATCAGCAGCAAATATGCTTTTATCCACCCCTGTTTCACAATTAAACAAAGTCGGGAAAAAGACCTCTGGTCACCTCAAACGCCTCAATATCAAAAATATCGGGGAGTTGTTGTCATATTTTCCTTTCCGCTATGAAGATTACCGCCAGGTGTATAAAATAGCTGAATTAAAACCCGGAATGACGGCTACGGTTTTGGCCAGAGTGGAATTTATCAATAGCAAAAGAAGCAGAAGACGCGGAAAAAACATTACCGAAGCCATGTTAAGCGACGATAGCGGATCTTTGCGTGTGGTTTGGTTCAACCAACCCTTCATTGCCAAGAACTTACAAACCGGCGACCAAATTTATTTGTCCGGTAAAGTCAGCGATGATATGTTCGGGGTGAAAATGAACAGTCCGTATTATGAAAAAAACAAAAATATCCAAACACACACCGCGCGGATGGTGCCGATGTATCCGTTAACCCACGGCATAACGCAAAAACAAATGCGTTTCTTGGTGGAGCAGGCCCTGCCCGTAACGGAGCAGATGAAAGATTGG
>Ga0172379_10003536_pt1 | contig 24678 bp, 24 predicted proteins | sample GrowelOW334metaG_FD_119756 | JGI IMG/M metagenome (GOLD analysis project Ga0172379, IMG submission 119756) | Groundwater microbial communities from an aquifer near a municipal landfill in Southern Ontario, Canada - Groundwater well OW334 metaG | ecosystem: Environmental > Aquatic > Deep...
AAATCGAGTGCCGAAACTGCGGTCCATTTGCCGGTACCTTTCTGTCCGGCCGTATCCAGGATCTTCTCGACCAGCGGTTCACCTTTTTCATCTTTGAATCCAAGGATATCGCGGGTAATCTCGATCAGGTAACTGTCGAGGTCGCCTTTGTTCCATTCGGCAAAAGTGTCGTGCATCTCATCTGCCGTCATGCCCAACAGCTCTTTCATGATCTGATAGGCTTCGCAGATGATCTGCATGTCGCCATACTCGATACCATTGTGCACCATCTTCACAAAATGGCCGGCGCCGTTTTCTCCAACCCAATCACAGCAAGGCTCCCCATCGACTTTGGCAGCCACTGCCTGGAAAATAGTTTTGACAGCAGGCCACGCTGCAGGCGATCCACCCGGCATCATCGAAGGACCCAATAGGGCGCCCTCTTCACCACCCGACACCCCGGTTCCGATAAAGAGCAAACCTTTGCTCTCGACATACTTTGTCCGGCGAATGGTGTCGGGAAAATGTGAGTTACCGCCATCGATGATAATATCACCCGGCTCAAGGTGGGGGATGATCTGCTCGATAAAATCATCCACCGGTGAACCTGCTTTTACCAGCATCATCACCTTGCGCGGACGCTCAAGATTCGCGCACAACTCAGAAATGCTGTGACATCCGATAAAGTTTTTACCGGCGCCACGGCCTGCAATAAATTTGTCAACTTTGTCGACCGACCTGTTGAAAACTGCCACGGTAAAGCCTTTGCTTTCCATGTTCAAAACGAGGTTCTCACCCATCACGGCCAATCCAATCAGCCCAATGTCTGCCTTTTTCATTCTTAATTTTTAATTTGTAATTTGTAATTAATTACCTGACTACGTTTATATTATATTCTAAATCCGATTCTCTTTAATTTGTCAATCACCTTCGGGCTACTAAATTTCCCCGACACGGTATACGCCGGAAACTCCCTTCGCACCGGATAATTGCCCCGTTGTTTCTCAAAAGTTCCGACACTGGCCCTTAGCCTGGCATCATCCTCCCGGATGTCGTAAGTTGCCAGAATGGCTTCCGCGAGAATTTGCTGAACAGTCTTGTTGGTACCATCTATCAGGATTTCAGTAACCAAGGGTTTCTCCACGTTGGAAGCTTTCCAGTTTTTTGAAGCCAGTCCCAAGAAACGGCTGACGGCCTGAACGCTCATCTCTGTTCCCTTGGCTTTCCCGTCCCTTGAGTAACCTGCGATATGCGGAGTTGACAGATCGACCAGCGACAAAAGTTCCAAATCTATATTTGGTTCATTTTCCCAACAATCCACAATGGCGCCCGAAACCTGACCACCACGAATGGCTTGTTTCAAGGCAGCAGTTTCAACCACTTCTCCCCGACAGCTGTTGATGAAAATCGGTTTGCGCGACATGCGGGCGAACAACTTCTCATCTGCCAAATGCCAGGTGGCATCCAACCCTTCCTGGTTCAGTGGCACATGCAGTGTAATTATGTCAGATTCTTCCAGAATCTTATCAAGGGATACAAATCCTCTTTCTCCTTCGACCCTGGCACGGGGCGGATCGTTCAACAAAACGCGCATGCCCAGTATTTCAGCAATAACAGCAACTTTCGAGCCTACATTGCCCACGCCAACCACACCGATTGTTTTACCCGCCAGGGTCCAGTCTTTTTTCTCCGCCATTACCATGATGGCTGAGGCGATGTATTGTTCCACTGATTTGGCATTGCAACCCGGGGCATTGGTCCATTTGATCCCGGCTTTATCGCAGTAATCCGTATCAATGTGGTCAAAACCAATGGTGGCCGAAGCGATAATTTTCACCGAAGATCCCGACAACAATTGCTCATTACAAATGGTCCGGGTGCGGGTGATGATGGCATCCGCATCTTTAACCACCTCCGAGGTGGTTTTGGATCCCGGTAGGTAAACCACCTCCGCAAAAGTCTCCAATGCACCCTGAATGTAGGGGATTTTGTCGTCGATGATGATCTTCATTCTAGCTTTATTTATTGAGCTTTAAATAGTTATGAAATTTTCATAGGAAAGGATAAAGGATAAAGTCAAAAGGATAAAGTACGCCCGCAATCCTGATGTTAGCGTAATTTCTCATGTCTTATATCTCATGTCTTATATCTCATGTCTTATATCTAGTATCTTCAAGTCCACCGTTCAAATTTCCGGAGTCCCTCCCTTTATCCTTTTTACTTTATCCTTTATCCTTTATCCTTTATCCTTTTGACTTTATCCTTTATCCTTCTAATACTTAAACCTTTCCCTGTATGCCCATAGCCCCAGCGCAGGATTCGAGATATAAAAAATCTCTTCACCATCCGGCATCACATTGAAGCCATCCTTCAATTTTTTAGGATCGTAGGTTTTTAGCATCTTTCCCAGGCTTGCATACTTAAATCCGACACTCTCTATTTCCAATTGTGTCAGGTTTTCAGGTTCCTCGCCAGGGCAATAGGTGATGTTGAACCTTCCTTCCGATGAGCCGTGGATCAGGTGGGCGGCGGCGCTCAGGTTGTTGCGGATCTCTTCATGTTCTTCACAGGCTTTCAGTGTAGCCGGCGTTCCGAAATAGCCGTATTTCCTGATAAGGCGGTCAATCTCTTTGTCTTCGCCGAATTCGACCAAGACGGGGGCAAGAATGATCAGCTCTCCATTGTCGGCGAGCGCCATCCGGGTACGGTAAATCGACTTATTCCCGAGCCAGGTACTTTTAAATTCAGTTGGATCAAGATAGACTACCACTTTTTTGAGTGGTTTTTCAAGCATCTCGAAGTTGATTTGCAGGGAAAGTTTTGCTGCCAGATCGAAAACTTCCATATCGTCGCCGATAAAGAGACCCCTGGTCTTGATTTTGCCATCCGTCTTGTCCAGTCCAACAACCGTTTGAACATATACAATCGGCAGATTTTGGGTAAAATTTTCAGAAGCGTAGTTGAAAACCCTGCGCACCGGTGTATCGGCATGGCCCATCATTCTTTCCATACCATATGCAGCGCCAATAAAGTGGCTCTTGTTGATCCCTTCTACTCCACCGGTACCCACAAAAATATTCTTGTTGTAGTTGGCCATTCCCACAACTTCGTGGGGAACCACTTGTCCGATCGAGAGAATCAGGTCAAAATTACCCTCCAGCAACAATTTGTTCACCTGGGCAGGCCATGGAAAATTTACAGCTCCTTCCGATACTTCATGTACAAAACTGGCAGGAACCTCTCCTACCGTCACTACATCATTCCGCCAATCGTGCTCCCTGATCAGAGAGGCAGGCATAGTTCCAAACATGTGTGCGATCTGGTGGGCTGTCATCGGAGTATGGGTGCCCAATGCAGGTAAAACATCTGTCAGGACATCACCATAATATTGCCATGTAAGCTCGGTCAGTTCACCGGCACGGCTTGGCAAGCGGGTATAATCTGGGGGAATGGCTAATACCTTCTTACGTTGTCCAAGTTTTTTGAAAGCCTCAAACAAACCTTTTTTCAGGTCATCGTTGCTGAGCTCCAGGTCTGTTGAACCAATTTTATAATAGATCATATCAATAATTTACAATTTATTCATTTACTATTTACTATTTGAAGCTGCAATCATGATGTGCGCAAATGGTAAATAGTCAATTGTCTAATAGTCAATTTCATCATTTCAATAATTTACAATTTTTCAATTTACTATTTACCATTTGACGCCACAAACTTGCCAAGAGCGAAATGGTAAATGGTCATTAGTCTATTTGTCAATCTTTCCCTTATTTAGTTTCTTTTTCATCGTTGTGATTGAACTTACAATTATTTTTATCAGTTCCTGATTTTCCAAAATAAGATCATCAAGAAGATTTGATTTTACTAAGCCTGATTCTACAAGTAGTTCCAACCAATATATTGTTTCGTCCAATTCTTCTTCTACCATCTTAAGTTTATTCAGAAAATCCTTGTCTGACTTGCCTAAACAAGCTGAACGATAGTTTGCACCTGGAGATGCACCGGATCGAATTATTTGATTACCAATAGTTTTACCAGTTAACGTATTTGGCAGGCTTTCGGCAAGCTTAATAATCCTCAATGCAAAGATCTTTAATCTCCTCTTTAAATCTTCGGCATTCATCACTTTTGTATGTCAAAATGAGTATAACAAATCTGAAATTGACAATTAAATCATTTACTATTAGACTATTGACTATTTACCATTTCGCGCTACTTGATTAAAGCGCAAATAGTAAATTGTAAATTGTCTAATAGTAAATCATCGTTTCACTCTCGCATTCCCTTTCCAGATGCTCCAAACCATATCTTCATCGGCAGGCTGGGCATAATCGGTCAGGAAAGTAGTGGCCAATGCCCCGGTAGCCCAGCCAAACTGGATCCATTTGGCAGGTTCCCACTCTTTCAGGATGCCATACAGCATGCCGCCAACAAAACCATCACCCCCACCAATACGGTCGAGGACATTGATCCTGCGTGGCTCCACCACATGCCATTCTTCTCCTTCGAGCATGATAGCTCCCCAAAGATGCTCGTTGGAGCTGACCACCTGACGAAGGGTAGTGGCAAAAACGGAGGCATTGGGGAATTTGGCTTTCACCCGATAGATCATCTCTTTGAAGCCATCAATTTCGGAAGAAAGTTGTTTTCCGCCGGCTTCAGGGCCTTTAATTCCGAGACATAGCTGAAAGTCCTCTTCGTTGCCGATCAGGATATCTGCAACAGAGGCAATCTCTTCAAAGATGGCGCTCAGCTCAGTTTCCCTGCCATTCCAGAACGAAGCACGATAATTGAGATCAAAGGCAATACGTGTTCCATATTTTTTAGCGCTGCGGGCCAGCTCCAAACAGAATTTGCTGGTTTGGGGCGACAAAGCGCCAATTAATCCTGAGAGGTGTACAATCTGAACCCCTTCCTCTTTGAAAATGCGGTCCAAATCAAAATCTTTGACATTCAGGGTACGACCAACTTCTCCTGCCCTGTCGTTCTGTACCCTTGGGCCCCTGGTTCCGAAACCACTATCGGCAATGTTGAACTGGTGACGATAGCCCCAGGGATCTCCTTGCTCCATTTCAGGGCCTTCGAAAGTCATTCCCCTGCTTAACAGATTGCTCTTGATCAGTTTAGCGATTGGGCTATCCTTTACAAAAGTGGTCAAAACCTTAACAGGAAGGCCAAGATAGGATGAGACACTCGCCACATTGGTCTCAGCGCTGGTTGCCTGCATTTGAAACAGATCGCTGCTGTGAACAGGTTGCCCGTTGACCGGAGTAATCCGAACCCCCATGCTGGTTGGCACCAACAGGGATGTTCTACATTTTTGCTTTAATGTGATGCTCATATGAAAAAGTTTGAAATGTTTGAAATGTTTGAAATGTTTGAATTGTTACCGGTCCCTGAGCCTGTCGAAGGGAAATGTTTGAATTGTTACCGGTCCCTGAGCCTGTCGAAGGGAAATGTTTGAATTGTTACCGGTCCCTGAGCCTGTCGAAGGGTCTAAGGGTCGGAGGGTTATACTCCGCTGTATGCGTTAAATCCACCATCTACCGGAATAACAATCCCGGTTACGAAAGATGAGATATCCGATAAAAGGTAAAGCGTCGCACCTTGTAAATCATCGGGGTCCCCAAATTTGCCCATTGGCGTGTTGGTGACGATTTTGTTGCCCCGTGCCGAGTAGCCACCGGTTTTTTCATCCAGAACCAAAAAACGGTTCTGGCTGGTGATAAAAAATCCAGGGGCCACTGAATTCACCCTGATCCCCATTTTGGCCAGGTGAACTGCCAGCCATTCCGTAAAGTTGTTGACAGAAGCCTTGGCAGCCGAGTAAGCAGGAATCTTGGTAAGGGGGTGATACGAATTCATGGAAGAGATATTCAAAACAGATCCTTTTTGGTTCTGGAGCATATCACGGGTAAACACCATGGTTGGAAGTATGGTCCCCTTGAAATTCAGGGCAAAAACCTTGTCAAAACCCTCCATTTGCAAACCGTAAAAAGTCTTGTCAAGATTGCCGAGGTCCCCCTCCTCCATCTGCTCCACCTGGGTGGTGGCCTGTGGTGAATTTCCACCGGCACCATTGATCAGCAGTTCGATCGGGCCCAGTTTTTCGTTGATAATTGCTTTGGCAGCCTCCAACGACTCCTTTTCAAGCACATTGGCTTTAACTCCGATACAGGTTGCATTGAATTCATTGCTAATTTCAGCAGCCACTTGTTGGGCAAGCTCTTCATTGATATCAACGATGGCAACTTTTGTGCCTACGGAGACCAGCGCTTTGACCAGTGAAATTCCAATCACACCGGCGCCCCCGGTGATGACACATACTTTACCATTCAGGTCGTCAAAAGAAATTCTTTTCATGTGTATATTGTTTAATTTTCATATTGAGTTGTAGAAATCGACATTTTCCTTGGTAATCAAATCGATAGAGGTATAATTTTCTTTTATGATGATCTCCTTTTTGACCAATGTATCGAATAAAAGATGGATCGCGCGATAACCTTGAAGCTCTGGCTTTTGACAAATTAAAAAATCGATTTTCCCCTCTTTTAGCAGGTTAATATTTTGAGGAATAAGATCGTATCCAATAATTTTGGGCGTAACACAAAGCGCTTTGAAACAGGTGGCTGCCAAATGCACTTTAGAGTTTGTCACAAAGACCCCGCTGACCTCACATGGATCGATGTCCAGGTCGTGCAAATGTGAATTAATTTCATCCTCCTTGCCTGAAACCTCTAACTTTACAATCCTGTGGTTACTCTCCATCTCTTCAAAGTAACGCATGAAGCCGCGTTCGCGCTTGATCAGGTGACTCGCATTGTCCAACTCTTTGGCAACATGTATGAGAAGGATCAGACTTTTCCCTTTAACACCCCAATCGATCAGTTTAGCTGCAAGGAAACCGCTGTCGAACGGGCTTTGTGCGACAAATCCAATGGGATGGGTCTCCTCCAGGTTCGCATCAATATAAATATAGGGAATGTTCAGCTCATCCAGTTGTTTGGTAAACCGCAATGCTTCCCGTTTTGCCCATGGAGCCAGCATGACCGCGTCAGGAGGATCAAGCAATAGTTTTTCACCTTGCAAGGAAAAAGAGCGTGAATCATCCATGTCAAAAAAATATTGCTTAAGCTTCACCCCATAGGCCCTGAGCTGACTCATGGCTTTTTCAACGCCATTTTGAGGCTTGGTCCAATAAGTGTCCAGACTATAGGATTCAGGCATTAACGTTGCAAAGACAATACTCTTCTTGGAAGCAAGACTACTCGCCAAAAGGTTTGGACGATAATCCAGTTCGTCAATGATCTGCTGAATTCTCGCCTTCGTTTCCGTTGAAACCTCCCCTCTTTTGTGAAGAACCCTGTCGACCGTCCCAATCGAAACCCCGGCCTTTAGTGCAATATCTTTGATCCGAATATTCTTTCTCATTTCAGCGATTAATTCGTGGCAAATTTAAACAATATTTCAATTCGTGTACGAACACGGAAAAAATATTTTTCATCTTTTTTGTTAAAACTTGCAATTTTTTAAACCTTGGATCAAAAAAATATCTATTTTCGTGAACGAACACGGAGAAAAAATACGGCCATGAAATGAGTTCAACTTCCATTATTAACATGCTGTATTTAAATTAAATCCGAAAGATCTGAACAAAACAAGCAACAAATTATCATCAAATGAAAAAGTTAGGAAAATACAGTTTTGGAATTGGCGACAGGTTCGCCCACCAGGGAACCGCTCAACTCAGGGCGCTTATGATGGCCCAAAAAGGAGGTATTGAAGTTACTCCGGTTTGGAATAAATCAAACAGGGAACACACGTATGTTCACTCCAATCCTACTGATACCAGGAGTGAGGCGGATATGGCGGTAAGTGTTCTGGGTTATAAAGGCAACTATTGCGTCGATGCCGATCACATCAATCTTGGTAACGTGCAGGGATTTATCGCTTCTTCCGATTTCTTTACCATTGATGTGGCCTCAAAAATCGGAATTCCTGCCTCTGCCGAAGATACTGCATCATTTATAGCCTCATGCTCAGCCTTTACCGGCAAACTCAACATTCCGGCTATTTCGCATCCATTTCATGTAAATGATGCTTTGCTGAAAACAATCGCCGATAAATTCCTGACCGCCATCACAGAGGCCGGAAAGATCTACCTGTTTATCTCCGAACAAAAAGGTTCGGATGATTTCGTTACCGAGATTTCTATGGATGAAGTTGAATCCCCTCAATCGCCTGTTGAGCTCTTTTTTATCCTTAAGATGATTGCCGATCAGGGTATTCCGGCCCAAACCATTGCGCCCAAGTTTACAGGAAGGTTCAACAAAGGGGTGGATTATGTCGGTGATGTGGCCATGTTTTCGAAAGAGTTCGAAGAGGATATTCTTGTGATTGAACATGCAATCAAAACTTTTGGCCTGATGGACAATCTGAAGTTAAGTGTCCATTCCGGATCCGACAAATTTTCTATCTACCCGGAAATCCAAAGGATCATCACCAAGTACGACAAAGGAATTCACGTTAAGACAGCCGGAACTACCTGGCTCGAGGAGGTGATCGGCCTGGCTGTATCCGGTGGCGAGGCATTGCAAGCAGCTAAATCCATTTACGCACAGGCGCTTGCCAGACAGGATGAGTTGTGCGCTCCTTATGCTGATGTCATTGATATCCGTACGGAACAGCTTCCTTCACCGGAAGAGGTTGAATCCTGGAGCAGTGAAAAATTCGCCAATACCCTCCGGCATATCCCGGGACATCCGGATTACAATGCCAATCTGAGACAATTGATCCATGTAGGTTACAAAATCGCGTCAGAAATGGGGACCTATTACACCGATCTGCTTAAAGCCAACAGCGAGGTCATTGGTCAGTGCGTTGAAGAAAATCTTTACGAAAGGCATTTGAAGAGACTGTTTAAATTGTAATTGACCATTTAATCATTGACTATTTACCATTTGCGCTTCCATCTTGCCTTGCGCTAAATAGTAAATTGTAAATTGTCTAATAGTAAATCACATAAATATCGACCATTTAATCATTGACTATTTACCATTTGCGCTTCCATCTTGCCTTGCGCTAAATAGGAAATTGTAAATTGTCTAATAGTAAATTAAATAGAAAACATGAAGCCCTTTATGGATGAGGATTTTCTTTTGCATTCAGAAATTGCCAAAGAGCTGTACCACGACCACGCCGCCAAAATGCCCATATTTGATTACCACTGTCACATCGCTCCCAAAGAGATTGCGGACGATAAGCGGTTTAACAACATGACACAAATCTGGCTGAACGGTGACCATTACAAATGGCGCGCCCTCCGCACCAATGGAGTAAACGAGCGCTATTGCACGGGAGACGCTTCCGATTGGGAAAAATTTGAAAAATGGGCTGAGACTGTTCCATATACCTTGCGCAACCCACTTTACCACTGGACCCATCTCGAATTGCGCAAACCATTTGGAATTAAAGAGGTACTGAACAAAGAGAGCGCCCGTGCCATCTGGGAAAACTGCAACACGCAACTAAACTCTCCCGGATTCTCCTGCCGCGGGATCATTCAAAAGGCAAACGTTCATACCATTTGCACGACAGACGATCCAGTTGACAATCTGGAATACCATGCCGACATCAAAAAAAGCGGGTTCAAAGTCAATGTTTTGCCGGCATGGAGACCGGATGCCGCCATGATGGTTGACGATCCTGCAGCATTTAACAAGTACGTAAACAAACTCGAAGAAGCAGGAGGAACAAGCATTTCAAATTACGCTGAATTTCTTGCAGTGATCGACCAACGCCACAAATTCTTCCACGAAAATGGATGCCGACTCTCCGATCATGGGTTGGATACGATCTATGCTGCCGATTATACCGACCAGCAAATTACCAACATCTTTGCTAAAGTTCGTGGAGGGAAATTTCTTTCACCCGAAGAGATCAATCAGTTCAAATCCGTGATGTTGTACGAATTTGGCGTAATGGACCACAAACGTGGCTGGACCCAACAGTATCACCTTGGCGCCTTGCGAAACAACAACACCCGGCTTTTCAACCTTCTGGGACCCGATAAAGGGTTTGATTCAATAGGTGATCTGGAAATTGCAAAACCATTGTCCAAATTGCTGAACAAGCTGGATAGCGAGGACAAACTGACCAAAACCATTTTGTACAACCTCAACCCACGCGACAACGAATTGATGGCAACCATGATTGGAAATTTTCAGGATGGCACAATCCCTGGAAAACTTCAATACGGATCAGGTTGGTGGTTCCTCGATCAGAAAGATGGCATGGAAAACCAGATAAATACACTCTCTAACCTGGGTTTATTAAGCCGGTTCGTTGGCATGCTAACCGATTCGCGAAGCTTCCTCTCCTATTCGCGGCACGAATATTTCAGGAGAATTCTCTGCAACATACTTGGCAATGATGTTGTGAACGGTGAAATACCCGCCGACATGAAGCTTCTTGGTAAAATGGTAGAAGATATTTCGTTCAACAATGCCGAAATATATTTTAATTTTGGTTCTGCAACCAAATAATGTTCAATAACTAAACCCATAAAAGAAAAATGAACAATCTATCAGAAAAGATAGGAAAATACAGATGGACTATCTGCGCGTTGGTATTCTTTGCCACTACAGTAAATTACCTTGACCGTCAGGTATTAAGTCTTTTGAAGGACCGGCTTGAGATCCAATTTAACTGGAGCGACTCCGATTACGCCAATATCGTTTCGGTATTCCAGTTTGTGTATGCAATTTCGATGCTGTTTGCAGGCCGGTTAATTGACTGGCTTGGCACCAAACTTGGATATGCCTGGTCTCTCGTAATCTGGTCTGTAGGAGCCATGATACATGCCTTGGCCAAAAGCACAGGTGGTTTTATGTTTGCCCGTGGGGTACTTGGTTTTGGTGAAGCCGGCAACTTCCCGGCGGCCATAAAGACAGTTGCAGAATGGTTTCCCAAGAAGGAAAGGGCTTTGGCAACAGGTATTTTTAACTCGGGAACCAATGTTGGAGCAATTCTGGCCCCCATTACTGTACCCTGGATAGCCGACCACCTGGGATGGGAAGCTGCTTTCCTGATCATCGGTGGAATTGGGCTTTTATGGTTGATATTCTGGTTTTGGCTTTATGAAATACCATCAAGAAGTAAGCGTGTTGGCGTGGCCGAGATTGCATATATCAATTCAGATGAAAGCAGCCTGGAAGAAGAGAGCAAAAGCGAAGATCCAAAAGAAAAAGTTTCCTGGTTCAAACTCCTCCGGTTCAAACAGACCTGGGCTTTCAGTTTTGGGAAATTTATGACTGACGGAGTCTGGTGGTTCTTTTTGTTTTGGCTACCTGCCTACATGAAGGCTCAATATGGCTTAACAGGCATGGATATTGCATTTCCATTGGCAGTACTCTATATGATGTCGTCGATCGGCAGTATTGGAGGCGGCTGGTTTCCCATGTATTATATCAACAAAGGCTATGAACCCTATGCCGGACGAATGAAAGCGATGCTAACCATTGCCATGTTTCCGTTGGTTGTTTTAAGTGCACAATACCTGGGTGCAATAAGTATGTGGTTCCCGGTCCTCATCATCGGTATCGGCACCGCAGCACACCAGGCATGGTCTGCCAATATCTTCACTACAGTATCCGACATGTTCCCCAAAAAGGCAGTAGCAAGTGTAACAGGAATCGGTGGAATGGCAGGAGCCTTAGGTGGAATTGTCGTGAACAAGTCGGCAGGATGGGTATTTGATGCATACCGCTATGGGGGAATTGCCAAGTCGTGGGCCGTTTCCCAATCTGCCCAACTTACCGACTACATCGAAAAAATCCGGTCTATGCAACTGCTGAACAAGCGCGGGGATTTGATAAACCTTAATACGGTCGAATTGGGAAACCTTCCAAAAGAAGTAGCTACCCAGTTACAAGCGATTGATCCAAATTTATTTCAACAGTTGAAATCGATTCAAATGCCTATCGTTCAGCACAACATGACGATAGCCTATACATGGGTTTTCGGATTCTGCGCCCTTGCTTACCTGATTGCATGGTTTGTCATGCACACATTGGTACCCAAATTCAAGAAAATTGATTTATAAATTGATTGACCATTTTTTCATTGACTATTTACTATTTGCGCATCAATCGTGACTTGCGCCAAATGGTAAATAGTAAATGGTCCAATAGTAAATTTTAGATTCCGCCTTTCCTGCCTGGGTAAACTTTCAATGCCACTTCGAGGCATTCGACCGCCTCCTTAAGATCTTCCTTGTTCAGCACATAGGCTACCCTTACCTGGTTCTTACCGATACCGGGCGTAGAATAAAACCCTGAAGCAGGCGCCATCATGACAGTGGCCCCCTTGTATTCGAACTCTTCCAGCATCCACTGACAAAACCTGTCACTGTCATCAATGGGAAGCTCAACGATAGAATAAAATGCCCCCATTGGCATGGGCGAGAAAACGCCCTTTATTTTATTTAACGCATTGATAAAATAATCCCGCCGACCAAGATACTCTTTGTAAACGCCTTCCATATATTCTGGCGGCGAATCTACAGCAGCTTCTGCTACAACCTGTCCCAACATTGGCGGGCACAGGCGTGCCATGGCCAGTTTCGAAATGGTCTTGATAACCAGTTTATTTTTAGAGACCAATGATCCGATCCTGATTCCGCATGCGCTGAACCTTTTCGAAACGGAGTCGATCATCACCACATTTTCCTGGATCTGTTCCAGTTCCAGGACAGAATAGTGGGTTTTGCCATCATATACAAATTCACTGTAAACCTCATCGGCCAAAAGAAACAAATCGTATTTCAACACCAACTCCTGCAGTTGCGCCAACTCCTCTTTGGTATATACATATCCGGTAGGATTGTTGGGATTGCAGATAAAAATCCCTTTGGTCCTTGGTGAAATTACTTTTTCAAATTCGGCAATGGAAGGGAGTTGAAAGCCGGTTTCAATGGTGGATGATATCGGTTTGATCACAACGCCATTGGCTATGGCAAACGATTGATAATTGGCATAAAAAGGTTCCGGGATAATGACCTCATCCCCCGGATTAAAACAAACCATAAAGGCAAAGGAGATAGCCTCAGAACCGCCGGTAGTAATGAGTATCTGTGAGGCATCCACCTCAAGGTTCCGATCGCGGTAATACTGGGCCAGCTTCTTCCGGTAAGTTTCATTTCCAAATGAATGCCCATAGGCTATCAGATCAAAATTAAAATTCCTGATCCGCTCAATCGCATGATGGGGGGTTTTGATATCTGGCTGACCTATGTTCAGATGGTACACCTTTCTGCCCAGCGATTTGGCTTTTTCGGCAAAAGGTACCAGTTTTCTGATGGCCGATTCAGGCAACTCCACTCCTCTGTTTGATATTGCAGGCATTCTGTATTGTTCAATTGTTTGTAAGCGCCAAAGATACAATTATAATTATTTCAATTTTGCACTTAAATACTTTCTTATTGTTAAGAATTCAACCATGAATTTTGAAATTGAATAGCAAATTGATAAACTTTTCCCCCATCTGTCAAACTACAAATATCGCTAAATACATGGTATTTAATCATGGTTGTATAGGGTATTCTTTGCTTAATTTTGTCCAAAAATAAAATCCATTACCATGATTATCGGACTTCCAAAAGAGATTAAAAATAATGAGAACCGCGTTGCGCTAACTCCTGCCGGAGTTGCAGAACTGGTTAAGAGAGGAAATAAAGTATATATTCAGGCAACAGCCGGAAATGGCAGCGGATTTGCCGATGATGAATATGCAGGGGCTGGTGGCACTATCTTACCGACCATTGAGGAGGTATATGCCATTGCCGAAATGATTGTGAAAGTAAAAGAGCCGATAGTATCGGAATATGCTTTGATCAAAGACGGACAACTGGTTTATACCTACTTTCACTTCGCCTCTTCTGAACCATTGACACACGCGATGATCAACCGCAAAGCCGTTTGCCTGGCTTATGAGACCGTTGAACTTGACGACCATTCACTCCCGTTGCTTATTCCAATGTCTGAAGTTGCCGGCAGGATGTCAATCCATGAAGGCGCCAAATATCTGGAGAAAACTTTTGGCGGTCGTGGCATGTTGTTGGGAGGTGTTCCCGGCGTATTACCGGCCAAAGTTTTGATCCTGGGTGGGGGAATCGTTGGAACCGAAGCGGCTAAGATGGCTGCCGGTCTCGGCGCAGATGTCACCATCATGGATATCAGCCTTAGACGCCTTCGTTACCTCGATGATATCATGCCTGCCAATGTCAAAACACAGATGTCGAACGATTACAACATCCGATCACAGGTAAAGGTAAGTGACCTGATTATAGGCGCTGTTCTTATTCCTGGCACCAAAGCTCCATTCCTTGTAACCAGGGATATGCTGACAACTATGAATCCTGGTACTGTGATGGTAGATGTTGCCGTCGATCAGGGTGGGTGCATCGAAACAACTGTTCCGTCCACCCACGATCATCCGACCTATGTCGTGGATGAAGTGATCCATTATACGGTCGCCAACATGCCGGGGGCCGTTCCCCGAACATCAACCATCGCCTTAACCAATGCTACCCTTCCATGCCATTAACCTTGCGGCGCACGGCTGGAAGAAAGCATGCACCGACGACAAAGCCCTTCGCAAGGGTCTCAACGTGGTAAACGGCAAAGTAGTATACAAAGGCGTCGCAGATGCGTGGGGATTACCCTATTGCCAGGTGGAAGAGGTTTTGCATTAATTACAAATTAAAAATTACAGATTAAAAATTGAGGAATTGTTGAACTCTTTAAAGTTCAACAATTCCCCAATTTTAGTTTGCATTAATTCCTTTCCACAACCTTCATCCGAACTTTTCCATACAATTGTTGCATCTCTATTTTTGCCCGCTAGGGCATCAATGTCAATAGAAAATAAGGCATTGTGAGGTGAGGTTTCCCCGGATGGGGATTAATCGTTACCAATTTCCATCATTTAAAATAAAATTAATAGCTGGGGTGTTGGATATCCCCTACCGGGGAAAATTGATCTCCTGAGACTCTAATTCTATTGATATCAATGTCCTAACGGACAATAAATGTAAAAAAATATCGAGAAGTTTTTTGAACACGCTCAAATATATCTGAACCATCGAAAAGTATATTCGTACCACTGAAAAGTACATCCGCACCACTGAAAAGTACATCCGCACCATCGATTTGTACATCTGTACCAAGCTATATTATAAATGCACTACCAAATCAGGTTATTCAGAGAGTGTTCAAAAAACTATGCCATCCTATTTTAATCAAAAAGGGCTTCACGTGGATAGAAGCCCCTTTTGATTGGGATATTTGGAGATGTTTATTCTATTTTAATAATTCTTTTACTTCTCTCTCTAATACCGGCAAATAACGATTCACTATTAACCAAATAACATCGGCTGAAACACTGTCGTAGCCATGAATAATCCTGTTCCGGGTGTCGACTATTTTTCGTGAATCAGTGATATGGAGGTTTGGGTCAATTTTTAATATCCTGTCCATTGCTTCTCCGATAATCTCAATGTTTCGCTCTACTGCTTTTTTTGTTTTGAGATCTTTTTGAAAGGCGAAGAAGTTCCTTTCAGCGGGCAGAAATGAATAAATCTCGATGATGGATTGTTCAATATCTTTTAAACAAGCCAAAATATCATATTGTCCATCAACTTGCATAAATCAGTGTTTTGGATCTGTCAATATTCTGACGGATATATGGATTTTTTATTGCTTTATTTTCAAGTAAATCAATCGGCCGCCTAAAAAGATCCTGTAAGGCGAATTTCAAATTAAAATAGTTATCCGCGTAATCAAAAGGGTCGTTTGTATCAATATCAACGACCAAATCAATATCGCTTATTTCTGAGAAACTATCTGTCAGAACAGATCCAAAAACATACAATGATTTGACCTTGTTCTGAATGCATAAAGATCTGATCTCATTGGTGTAAATATCCAGATACATACGCTTAATTTTTAGCCAAATTTAATCATTTAAAACGTAAACTGTTTATTCGATCTGGTTCACAGTTTAAGATGATAGACATCTTCCTTGTTTCTTGTAATGCCATTAGAAACAAATGCTCCTCTATCATCAGTCACTTCAAGCAAGTCAAATTTCTTACAGCTTTTGGGAAGCAAACCAAAAACCAAGGTGAATCTTTTAGTGCCATTCAATGGAAAAATATCCCAAATTGGGTAAAAGGAAATATTAAAGGCGAAGAGAAGGTTGCTTTTACAACCAGATTCTTTGTCTACCAAATAGGTTGTTTTCCAGATTCTTACCTTGTCATTCTCATGACCTCTCGAATCGCACCGACAATGGACGATGATCTGTTTCGCTACTTCGAATTCATATTCTGTTTCCTCAATTGGTTCTATAGTTGTACCATTTTCAGGTTTTTCTAGTAGAATTTCCATGAATGGGTGTTTTATCAATATGGTAAAATGCTTTCTGAATCATTCGTTAATGCGCTTAGGTTTTGCCTTACTACAGTAGGTGATGTGTTTGCATAACAATAGACACACAGATGGTTGCAGGTATTGTAGGAGCCAATATCTTTGCTGATCATGCACCAGCAAAGATATTGGCTGACCTTTGTCTTTTAATTTCGGCTTCTTTTCTGGTACTTCTTCCAAAAAAAGTGACCGTTCTTTCGGTGATTCAATTAAAATCCTTTCTCCGGATAGTTTCAAAGCCGAAATGAAGGATATTTATGTCAAAGCTTTATCGAAATATGATTAGTTTCATTTCATACCACAAATTTATGCAAAGGAAGTAATTTGTCCATTTTGCTGAGGTCAGCAAAATCGTTGAAGCAGGTGCAATTTGGCTTATATTGACTGACTCGACATTGGCAGAAAAGCAGATCAAAATTGAATTCGTCAGTTTGGTAGAATACAAATTTGTTGTCCACCTATTCACAGAACATAGATTGCAGAACAAGAGATTATCCTAAAAGATGAGATTTGTTTTACAGAAATGTTGCCAACCGTTCCTTTAATAACCCAATTTTCTCAATTGTATCAGCCTTTTTAATATGTTCAAGTTCTATTACAAGTGCCGGTGCACTTGCCAAGAACTTTTGGTTTTCAAGCTTTTTTTCTATACTATTTAAGAAGCTATGGTAATATTCCAATTCTTTCTTGATTTTGGCACCTTCTGCCTCAACGTCCACATTCCCCTCAAATGGGATATGAACAGTAGTGGCATCAACCATATATGCTGTTGTGGTCGTTGTAGTTGTGATTCCTTCTACCTCCTCCGGATCTGTCACAAGCTTAGAAACATTTCCTAACTTAGATAATATAGAGTTAAATTCAGGATAAAATCCTTTCTCGCCGGGGATAATGTATAGGGGTAATTCAACTTTTGTAGCAATATTTTTCTCTTTACGATTGCTTCGAATGTTGGAAATATGCTCTTTAACGGTCTCAAATCTTTCGCAAAGCTCCTTATTGTTACCTGATGCCCTTGGCCAGGAAGCCATCATGATCGACTCTCCTGCTTTGCGGTCGCCGATCAACTGCCAGATCTCTTCGCTGATAAACGGCATAAACGGATGTAACAACCTTAATAGCTCCTCCAGTAATTCAATTACCTGCGTATAGGTCTTCGAATCAATCGGTTGCTGATAGGCCGGTTTGATAATCTCCAGCAACCATCCCGAAAATTCGTCGCGAATGGTGGCGTGGATGGTCAGCAACGCATCATTCAGCCTGTATTTATCGAAATGATCATCCATCGTCAGGATCGCTTCGTTCAATTTAGCCCTGAACCATTCAATCCCTAACCGGGAATGTTCAGGTTGAGGAATGGTGGAATCAATTTCCCAACCGTTGATCAACCTGAAGGAGTTCCATACCTTTGTCAGGAAACCTCTTCCCTGTTCGGTCAGCGATTCGTCAAAAAGGATATCATTCCCGGCAGGAGAGCAAAGCAACATGCCAACCCTTACTCCATCCGCGCCATATTTGGCAATCAGATCGAGCGGATCGGGCGAATTGCCTAAAGATTTGGACATCTTCCTGCGCAACTTATCACGCACAATACCAGTAAAATACACATTCTTAAACGGTAGCGTTCCCTTATACTCATATCCGGCAATGACCATTCGGGCTACCCAGAAGAAAATAATTTCGGGGGCAGTTACCAGATCGTTGGTAGGATAATAATAATCCAGATCACAGGTATCTGTCGGATCCTCCTTCTCAAAGACGGAGATTGGCCAAAGCCAGGAGGAGGCCCAGGTGTCGAGCACATCTTCATCCTGACGAAGGGCATTCAATGCCAATGCCGGATTTCTGGTTTTAATCCTTGCCAGCTCCAAAGCTTTCTCCCCGGTTTCGGCTACCACGAAAGAGCCGTCGGGCAGGTAATATACCGGTATACGATGACCCCACCAGAGCTGACGGGAGATACACCAGTCTTTGATGTTCTCCATCCAGTGGCGGTAGAGATTCTTGAATTTGGAAGGATAAAACCTTATGGCATCGCTTTCAACCGCTTCGAGGGCAGGTTTGGCCAGATCGCCCATCTTTAGAAACCACTGTGCAGAAAGTTTTGGCTCAATCGGGACATGAGTCCTTTCGGAATAGCCAACTTTGTTGGTGTAATCCTCAATTTTTACAAGATTTCCGGCAGCTTCGAGCATTGGTATTATCTGCTTGCGGGCTTCGAAACGATCAACGCCAACCAGCAGTTGCGCTTTTTCACTCAAAGTACCATCATCGTTAAAGGTATCTATCACCTCCAGATTGTGACGGATGCCAATCTCATAGTCGTTGGTATCGTGGGCCGGTGTGATTTTCAGACATCCTGTACCAAAATCCATCTCAACATATTCATCCCGGATAACTGGTACGCTGCGGTTGACCAACGGTACCAGCACCCTTTTCCCAACCAGATGTGTGAACCGCTCATCGGCAGGATTAACACAAACAGCAGTATCGCCCAATATGGTTTCCGGACGGGTTGTTGCCACGGTAATATATTGATCATTAGTCCCTTCAACAATGTAACGGACATAATACAATTTGGACTGCTCTTCCCGGTAGATGACCTCTTCGTCTGAAACAGCGGTTTTTGCGGCAGGGTCCCAGTTGACCATACGCACACCCCTGTAGATATATCCCTTGTTATAAAGATCGACGAAGGTGCGTATGACAGAAGCCGAACGTACTTCATCCATGGTGAAGGCAGTACGTTGCCAATCACAGGAAGCGCCCAGTTTTTTCAACTGTTCCAGAATGATACCTCCATGTTTGTGGGTCCATTCCCAGGCATGTTCCAGAAACTGCTCACGGGTAAGGTCATCTTTTTTGATCCCTTCCTTCAAAAGCTTATCGACCACTTTTGCCTCTGTAGCTATGGAGGCATGGTCTGTACCGGGCACCCAGCAGCTATTCTTGCCAAGCATGCGTGCACGGCGAACCAGCACATCCTGGATGGTATTATTGAGCATGTGACCCATATGCAGCACCCCCGTCACATTTGGCGGCGGGATTACGATGGTATAAGGTTCGCGCTCATCCGGCTCCGAATGGAAAAAATTTTGCTCCATCCAATAGCCGTACCATTTGTCTTCGATGATGGTTGGGTCGTATTTTACGGGTATCTCTTTGATCATTTCTTTGTTATTATCTGGAAGTGCCTAAAGTGACTAGAGTGAACTAAAGTGACTAAAGTACTTGCGGTACCATCCTAATTTTATGATTCCCTGTTTCTTCGTTTCTCCGTTTCAGAAGTTTGAAGTCCCTTCTCCCCTTCTCCCCCTCGTCCGCTCTCCCCCTCTTTTCAAATAGAACGGGAAACGCTGATTAATAGAACTTCTTCACCCCAATCACCTCCCTCACCTCCAGCAGGGTTTTGGAGGCAGAAGCACGGGCCTTTTCGGCTCCAAGTCTGGCTACTTTGGAAAGATATTGATTATCTGCCAATAACATTTCAATCTTTTCGCGAATTGGTGCTGTGAAATTGATAATATCTTCGGCTAGCTGCTTCTTCAGATCGCCATAGCGTATTGAGCAATTGTTGTACTGATGATCGAAATGAGCCACTACATCTGGTTTAGAAACGACATCCAGCAAGGTGAAAAGATTCTGAATTACCTCCGGCTTTTGTTGGTTTGGTTCTGTCGGACCGCTGTCGGTAACTGCCTTCATTACTTTTTTGCGTATTTCCTGGGGCGAATCTGCCAGGGAAACAGCATTTCCCTCCGATTTACCCATCTTGCCCGAACCGTCTAATCCGGGAATTTTCACCATATCCTGACCTTCAAAAACATAAGGACGGGGAATCGGAAAGAGATCAACATTGTACATCCTGTTGAAACGACGTGCAAAGGTGCGGGCCATCTCCAGATTTTGCTCCTGGTCCTTCCCCACCGGCACCAAATGGGCCTTGTGGATGATGATATCCGCTGCCATCAAAACCGGATAGGTCAGCAAACCTGCGTTGACATTGTCTGGTTGCTGGCGCGCCTTATCTTTGAATGAAGTGGTTCGCTCAAGCTCTCCGAGATAAGCATTCATGTTCATCAGCAGATAAAGCTCTGAAACCTCCGGAATATCGCTCTGAATAAATACGGTTGCTTTCTCAGGATCGATGCCACAAGCCAGGTATTCGGCAAGTACCTGTTTTACATTTCCGAAAAGGTGATGGGGAACAGGATGTGTTGTTAAAGAATGAAGATCGGCGATAAAAAAGTAGGTATCATGATGGTGCTGCATCTCGATGAAATTCTTTACCGCTCCAAAGTAATTACCCAGGTGAAGGTTTCCTGTTGATCTTATTCCGCTGACAACTGTTGGCATGACTGAAAAATATTAAAATGACAATTGTCAATTAATCGTTGACAATTGTATATATTACTGATAATTAATGTCTTTAAAAACTTGAATAATCATTTACATGTTCAAAAAACAATCACGCAAAGATCGCAAAGGTTTCACAAAGAACGCAAAGAATAGTGGTATCAGTCAATATCACTTTGCGTTTTCTGCGATTTTCTTTGCGACCTTTGCGTGAAATTTCTTTTCCGGTACAAAAATAGCAAAACTCATCTACTGCACAATCTCAAAATTATCCGCTTCAATTAGCGGTTCACCCTTCAGTCGGAGGACAATCTGCGCAACAGCGAGTGTATCCTTTTCGCAGTAACGGGCAATTCTTTCCAGATCACCTTCTTTGTAATAGACTGCTGCAACCTGACTGCCATCGATGTCATCCTTTGGGGTTGGTACATCAAAAATGGTACAGAGAAGATCAAGGGAGGTATAGTGCTTGAAATCGCCGAATTTCCAAAGTTGCATGGTATCCATCAGGTAATCCCTCACCTCCCACGGTTTTGCCCCGGCGATGTCAAGAATGGAAGGCAACTTCAATCCATTGATCAGCACCCTTCTGGCTATGTATGGGAAATCGAACTCCTGTCCGTTGTGGGCACACAAACGATGAACAGGATTGGCCATGAATTTTTCGAGCATCACAAGGAATTCTGTGAGTAAAATTCTTTCGTCAGTACCATAAAATGATTTTACCCTGTAGACTCTCTTGTTTCCCCTACGGTAGATTGTTCCACACGAGATACAGACGATCTTCCCGAATTCAGCATAAATCCCTGCCCGTTCAAAAAGCTTTTCTGCCGATTCTCCCTCTTTGGCCAATGCCTCAGACTTGCGAATCCATAGCTTTTGAAGTTTTTCCGGAAAATCATCCAGCTTCTCTACCTGCGGAACCGTCTCAATATCCAGATACAGAATGTGTTCAGGTTGAATTTTATCAAGCATAACAGAAAAATTAAAGCTTGCAAATTACAAATTACGGATTAAAAACCAGATGGGATTTCCTTTATCTGTAATTTTTAATTTGTAATTATTTAATGGTGGTCGTTCAGATGTTTCTCGATGTATTGGGTTATGATATTGATAGCCACCTTGTTGTTTCCCCCTTCAGGAACGATGATATCCGCATACCGTTTGGTAGGCTCAATAAACTGCAGGTGGCTCGGGCGCACGGTATCTTCATACCGCTGTAACACCGTATGGACATCCCTTCCCCTTTCTATCATATCACGATGAATGACACGGGATAAACGTACATCGGCCTCGCAATCTACAAAGATCTTGATATCCATTAATTTGCGAAGCTCCTTGGGCCAAAGAATGAGAATTCCCTCGACAATAATTGCTTTTCGTGGAATGATTGTAGTCGTTTCGGCGGCCCTGGTGCAAGTGAGGTAGGAATAGATGGGTTGTTCTACCGTTTCCCCACGTTTCAGTTTGCGGATATTCTCAGCCAAAAGTTCAAACTCCAGTGCATCAGGATGATCAAAATTTATCTTTTGGCGCTCTTCCAAAGGCAGGTCACTGTTATCACGGTAGTAGGCGTCCTGCGACAGGATGGTCACATCCTTCTCGGCCAACCGTTCTATGATTTTATTGACTACCGTCGTTTTGCCAGATCCTGTTCCTCCGGCGATTCCAATGATCAGCATGCTCATACCTGAATTACTTTTTAGCTTGCATTTATAAAAGTAAAATAAAATTGCAGGAAAGTACAAAGAATAATTTAATTGGATATTTATGTTTATCTCAAATTATATACCCCGCAATTTTCTACAAGCTCATTTAAGAGCACCACGGAAACGGGAAGTGTAACCAAGGTGCCACCGGGCTTCCCTGTAGAGCCGGTTTTTTCCATTGAATCGATGTAATAAGGAAGACCTTCAGAAATGTAATAAGGGAATTCCGTATGCAGCCCAAAGTGAAGATGCGGCGCCTGTGAGTTTCCGGAATTGCCAACTTTACCAATCAATTGCCCTTTTGTAACTGATTGCCCTGTCTTAACTACAATACTATTAGGAATCATGTGCCCATAAATTGTGTAACCAACACCGGCGATGTAAACTACAACACTGTTACCTCCCCCGTTGTACAAATTGAGATCGTTTGATAATGTACCGACAGGTGACTGATCAGGCATGCCATCATTAACCGCTATTACCGATCCCTCTGCTACAGCATAAACGTTTTGACCATAAATATACCAGTTGCCATAAATGCCGGAATCTCCATGATAGGGAGTGCCTGTCGCATCAATTTTGTTCCAGTCAACACAAAATCGTTCGGGAACTGTTGTATTCCCCCTGTAAGTAATCTGATATCCCGGATGCTGGTTATTTATCAATGTTGTTGTGTTTGCAGAAACAAACCGATCTCCTTTCAAAGGGGATGAAAATACTGGAATTGATCCTACAGAAACGGAAGTTTCGGCCGCATCAATTATTTTGTCTTTTGTATCTTTAGTAAGAACCAATCTGTGTTTTATCTTCGTAGGAACCTGTGCCGGATCTAATACCAATCCAATACTGAAACGATAAGTGGCATGACCAACCAACGGATAATAAAAGAGTTCCTCCGGAATGCTCTCTATCGCCGGTTTGTGTACCAACATATACTTTCCTGTATCGCTTAGGCTGCACAGTAAGGTTCCATTCGCAGAGTTTAGCACCTGAAAATCTTTCAGTTTGTAACCTTCCGTCCCGAAGTCTGACATATCAACGCTGTACAAAAGATTGATCTTTCCATTGGTCGATTTAACGACAACCGGTGCAAAAGTCACTTTCATACCAAACGTACCCTCATTTGCCGGAATATACATTCCTGAATTCTTTGAGCAGGATGGTGACAATAGAATAACTGCTACCAAAGGAACTATGCAAGAAATAAATTTTCTCATCTGATTTACTATTTCAAATTGTAAACACCAAAATTTTCCATAAGTTCATTGATATGCTGTTCCGGGACTGGAAGCTTTGCGTAATCACCAACTAATGATCCGGTAGATCCTGTTTTTTCCATTGAATCGATATAGTAAGGAAGCCCCTCAGAAACGTAATAGGGGAATTCGGAATGCAGGCCAAAGTGAAGATGCGGGGCACTTGAGTTCCCGGAGTTGCCAACTTTGCCTAGCATTTGTCCCTTGGTAACCATTTGCCCTAACGTAACCAGAATACTGTTTTTTATCATATGACCATATACAAGATAACCGTTAACAGTATAAAGCACAACACAATTGCCGGTACCATTGTATAAATTAAAATCTTCATCTTTAACTTCAAAAGGAATCTGATCAGGCATACCTTCCTGCATAAATATTACCTCTCCGTCGGATGCTGCATAAAGGTTTTGGCCATAAACATACCAGTTTTCATTTATTTTTAAATCGCCATGAAACAGCTTTCCATCAGCGCCTAATTTTAGCCAATCCACGCAGAATCGTTCCGGTACTGAAGATATTCCCTTGTATGAAGTTTGGAAAGAAGAATGAATTGGATTCAATGCTGTTGTATTGGTAGCAACAAACTCATTTCCTTTAAAAGGGGATGAAAGGACAGGTAATTGTTTTATTAAAACAGGTGTTTGTGCCGTTTCAATTATTCTCTCTTTTACATCCTTCATAAGAACCAGCCGGTGTTTGATCATCTGAGGAACTTTGGTGCGATCAAATTCCAATCCGACACTAAAACGATAACTGGCAGGGGTACGCATTGGATAAGCATACAAATCCATGGTTGTTGAAACTGAAGGCTTGTGAATCATCAGCATATTTTTCGCTGTATCGCTTATACTGCAAAGCACATTGCCATTTTGAGCATTCAGCACC
>Ga0172379_10003537_pt1 | contig 24675 bp, 19 predicted proteins | sample GrowelOW334metaG_FD_119756 | JGI IMG/M metagenome (GOLD analysis project Ga0172379, IMG submission 119756) | Groundwater microbial communities from an aquifer near a municipal landfill in Southern Ontario, Canada - Groundwater well OW334 metaG | ecosystem: Environmental > Aquatic > Deep...
ATACCAGCCCGAAGCATCCCGGCTGGTTTTAGCATCCCAGATACCGTTCCAGTCCTGGTTGTAATCCTCATTTCCGGCAACCAGCAGATCAGAGCGGGCCCCCAACGGATTAATCACAAACAGGTAACCGTTGCGCTTATCATTAAATGGTGAGATGAGTATCTGAAAATGATCCTCGGCTTCATAATCGAAATCACGCTGCATCGACTTGGCAACTATTTTGGCCATATCCTGCTGGTAACACCACACGGCAATCCATATGGAATGGTCATCATAGAGGATAGCCACCTCAGTCCGCTCCGTAGCGGGCTGACCAAAATCCTGCTCGCGTTGAGTGAAATTGGATATCCGCAGGGCATTTTGCCACACCTCTTCATCCGGCCGGCCGTTAAACTGAACGGGCACCGCCATTCTGACCGCAATCAGTGAATCCGGCATGCTTTTCTGCGCAGTTAGGGTGTAAGGGAGGAAGAAGAGAAGGATGAGGCCTATTCCACAGAAGCACGGAGAGCACAGAGATACACAGAGAAAAAATCTGTTCACAGTGAATCTCTGTGCTCTCCGTTTCTCCATGGTTAATATAACGCCCTTTAAAGCGCTACCGGTTTAGTGAAATTTTCTGCATCACCAGCCCGTAATGGCTTCCGGGTGGATTTTCCTGAATTTTCATGCCGTTCCAGTCGGGAGCAAAATTGCCTGAATACCAGAGCCAGGCCGTGCGGCCATCCGGGCTGATGAATTTCGACGGGATATTGACAAAATAGGCCTGTTCACCGAAATCTTTCAGATAGGTCACCAGTTTCCACGGCCCAGTAATCCGGTTCGACTCCAGGATATACGTGCTCATCTTTGCGCATGTATTGCCCCCGTCGGTCACGCACATCAGGAACTTTTTCAAAGGAGCGTTGTACGTCATGGTAACACAACCCATATTATTGTTCCATTCCAGCAATGGCCTGATCTTCTTAAAATCCTTAGTCCATACTGGCTCTCCTTTTGAGTCGTTGCCTGCATAAAATTCATATTTGGAAGCATCGTTCATATTCTCCGGAGCCGGTACCACCCGGGTAAGATAAATCTGGTCGCCGGTGATCCAGCTGTCGTTCCAGAACCGGTATTTGGGATCAGTAGAATCGGCACCGTGAGCAACAAGATAGGCCTTGCCGTCGGGGGAATACTCCAGGTTCTTCCCAAAATCCACGAAATGCGGGGAACCGATTTTCACCGGGTATCCATTAATCCCTGTCTCGCCGAAAAGTGGTTTCTCAGGGGTATGGGGCGTCTCTTTCCAGTTGCGGCCATAATCCACACTGGTACGAAAACCGACAAACGGCCCCATCCAGGGCCAGTTGATCACTTGACCACCATACTGGGCGGAGCCGGATGGGTCGAGACAGTAGGTTCCGTAATACCAGGTTCCATTATAAATAAGGCTGCCGCAAGGATAACGGCCATGATAGGGGTTGGCGGAGGCTTTCTTCAGTCCGAGACTATATACTTTCAACTTCATCGGATCATTTCCCTCGATCACTGCCTGACCGGTGGTTGCCTGGTCGCCGAATGAACTGGAACACTCGTAAGATCCGTCGAGCCTCCAGGTGCAGCCATCTGTCCAGGGTGAGTACAGATTCCCGTCGCCGGCCCATGTCGGATACCAGGTATCGCCGAAATGAAACCCGCTATTCTGTCCGAGCAGGGTAATACCGGTGATCTCCTTCGATTCCGGGTATGGACAATCGGCTGGTGGTTCCGATTTCCAGCTGACCGGTTTATAAGCAAGGGTATCAGGCTTCAGTTGAGCCTGAAGTGAAATTGTTATAATACACAGAAAAACAAGGAAATACAACTTCATCAGATCAGAATTAGGAATAGATCCTAATATAATCATTCAATTTACATTTCAGCTGGTCCGAAGTAAATGGTTTTGACATATAATCATCGCAGCCAGCCTCAAGGGCTCGCTCCCTGTCGCCCGGCATGGCAAAGGCAGTTACGGCTATGATCACAAGATCACTTCTGAAAGCCTTGATCAGGCGGGTAGCCTCAAAACCGTCCATCTCGGGCATTTTCAAATCCATCAGTACCAGGGTGACTTCCGGATGATTCTGACAGCACTCGACTGCCTGTTGCCCGTTTTCCACGTGCCAAACCTCTGCATTCGTTTTACGGAGCATGGTTTCCAACAGAAAGATGTTGATCTGATCATCCTCAACAATCAGCACAATTGGTGATGCCTGATGCAACTCACTGATCAGTTGATCGCTTGTTTTATCCTCGTTGCCCATATCGAACCTCAAAATCCTGCGTAGGAATCCAAAGATATCCAATTAAAAAAGCTGAATATCTAAAACCCGCAAAAATTTTCACGAATTATTTACCCCGATTTTTCCATTTCACCGGGGGAGATGCATCTATATATGAAAATAACAAAATGAAATTCGATCGATCAGGAAGCTGCCGGGGTGGGTACCCTTTCACCCCTAGAATACCCAGGGCACAAACCGCTTGCTACGCTCCATATACTCCCGGTACTCATCGCCGAAGTAAGCAATGTTCTCGCGCTCCTCCACCCTGACAGTCATATAAAGAAACAGGGAGGCTAAAACCGCATAATCCACACTTAGCAGGGTTGGATTTTTAAAGCAAATGCCCCAGGTTAAATAAACCAGTGAAGCATACATCGGATGGCGTATAAACCGGTAGACACCGGTGGTGATGAGGCTGGTAGTATGCTCGAATCCAAAGAGCGTGGGATCGTTGCGTACCCGGTTGATCCGGCCGGCTGCCTTAAAACGGTACAGGCCATCAACAACCGGATAAATGGAAACCAACAGAAGAAACCAGGAAATCAACTGATGCCAGGAAAAGGGATCTTTAAACCAGAAACGGATATTGGTAATCAGGAGCCACAACATCAGTTCCCAGGCGAAAAATCGAAAAAAACCGTGATTCCGGGTACTTCCGAGGGTCCGCCATGAAAGGTAAATGATGGGCAGGCTGCCGATCAGAAAGGTGAGGATATTTACAATTGCCGGATTCATGGATGTAACTATTTTTGCTGTACTTAGCAGAACGTTAATTTACTCAATTCCGAAACCGATGATTATGTTCATCCGAAATTCTTTTCTGACGCTGGTAGTCGCCATATCGATATTCCTTCCGGGTTACAGCCAGATCGATAATTCCAGTCAGTGGCCGCAGTTCAGGGGTTTTGAGGGCAGAGGGATACTTGACCATGCCGGAATTCCCGAAACCTGGAATGTGAAAACAGGGGAAAACATCCTGTGGAAAACACCCATTCCCGGTTTGGCCCATTCAAGTCCGGTGATCTGGAATGATATGGTATTTGTAACCAGTGCGGTGAGTACAGCGAATACTGATTCTCTGAAGATCGGGCTATACGGCGATATCGATATGGCTGACGACCAGAGTGTACACCAGTTCAAGGTTTTCTGCATCGACCGGAAATCAGGGAGGATTATCTGGGACCGGATTGCCTTTGAAGGAATTCCCAAGGAACGGCGACATACGAAATCGACTTATGCCAATCCCACTCCGGCGACTGATGGGAAACACCTCATCGTATCTTTCGGATCACACGGGTTGTATTGTTATGATTTTAGAGGCAACTTACTCTGGAACAAGGATCTGGGCAGCCTGGCTACCGGCCCTTACAATGAAATAGGTGTGGAATGGGGATATTCGAGCTCTCCGGTCATTTACAACAGCCGGGTCGTGGTTCAGTGCGATCTGCTGAAAAATTCTTTCCTGACAACCCTCGATGTTGCCAGCGGAAATGAAATCTGGCGGATCAATCGTGATGCGATTTCTTCCTGGGGATCACCAGCCATCTGTGAGGGTAAAGAGAAAACCCTCATAGTCGTAAATGCCTACCCTTTCATCATAGCTTATGATCTGGCAGACGGAAAAGAGATCTGGAAAATCGGGAATGTGGGTGATGCACCGGCTCCGACTGCTGTTGTTGCCAATGACCTGGTTTACATCAATAATGCGCATGGCAAATTCTCTCCGATATACGCCATCCGGACTGATGCCACCGGCGACCTGACCCTTACGGGAGATCTAACTTCAAGTGCATCCGTTGCCTGGAGTTTTAAACGCGGCGGAGCGTATATGGCAAGCCCCCTGGTCTATAACAAATACCTGTATAACATGCAGATCAACGGATTGCTCACCTGCATCGATGCCCTTACGGGAGTAGTTGTCTTTAAAAAGGAGTTGGGGAAAGCGTTTTCCGCATCGGGGATTGCCTCCGATGACAAACTCTTTTTCCCTGCTGAAACAGGCGAAATCTATGTTCTTCAGGTCGGACCCGAGTATAAGGTTTTGGCGGAAAACAATATGGAAGATGTTTGTATGGCCTCCCCTGCATTAGCGGAGGGCATGATCCTATTCAGAACCCAGCATTGGCTCATTGCCGTTGGAAAAAAATAAATCAAATCTGAAAACATGAATTTTCTTAAAAGAGCGGGTTGGATACCAGTGTTGGCGGGGATACTCTCATCATGCAGCTATACTCCTGATGAACAAATACTTGCCAGTGCTGTAACGGTGTATGAATACCGGGATTATATTGAAGTCAATCCCACCAGCAACATTTATTCAAAAACAGGACTGGTTTTTTATCCGGGCGGACTGGTTGATCCTCATGCTTATATTGAGCTTCTTTCGAAGTTCGCCATAGCCGGCAAGTCGCACAAAGTGGTTATTGTGAAAATGCCGGGAAACCTGGCAGTCCTCGACGGGAATAAAGCGGCCTGGATATACAATGATTTTCCTGATGTGAAGCAATGGGTGATTGCGGGACATTCCCTGGGAGGAGTAATGGCGTGTTCGGTAGTGAATAAATACCCTGATTTTTTCAAGGGGGTGGTCCTGATGGCGGCCTATCCGCAATCTTCAGCGAGTCTGGCCAGCTGGACCGGTTCTGTATTGTCGCTTCGCGGCCAGTATGACGGGTTGGTCGATAGTCTGACGATCGCCTCCAATGTCGGGCTGCTTCCAAATCCCCCTTATTGGATCCGATCATTGTCTGATTTTCCCGGCGGAACAACACCAAAAACTGTCTATTTCACCATACCCGGTGGAAATCATGCCCAATTCGGGAAGTACGGCGCCCAGAAAGGTGACGGAACAGCTCAGATAACCGGAGAGGAGCAGGCTGCAACAGTTACCGCATCCATTCTTAAATTTTTTATCGTTAACGACTGGGAATATGGCAATTAAAAATAAAATCTTAAAACTTATCCTGCTCATTTCCCTGGTTCTTACCTCTACAGCTATGCAGGCGCAGCAGGTGGATATCTCAATCCGCGCATTTCCATCCTCCTGGTACAATTCCTATTATGAACCGGGACTGGACGGAATGGGATTTGCGGTCACTTATCATCCCTTGCTTTCCAAAGTTTTACGGTTGAATGTTTCGGGAGAATATTCAATCCTAAAATCCAGGAGTGAAGCATTTCTGGGATTTGGAATCAATAAGACCATCTGGCAAGCCGAGCATTTCAGAATCAGCGCTGAAGCAAATATTCTGAATGGTGTCGGAATGTACAAACCTTTGCCCTTATATGTGGGAGGCATTGAGGGAGTAGCCCGCTTCGATTATTACGTGGGCAGGAGGGTGTCTCTCTTTGCCGGTATTGGCGCAAGGGCGACCTTGTGCCCCGGTTACCGGGATTTCGGCGTGTGGAAACACAGCTCATGGCCGGTAATGATGGGAATCAGGTTCTAAGGACACAAAAGATTTTTTAGTATGGATACTGCTGGAACAAACGTTCCTCCAGGCGTACTTTGCCCAAAAATAAAAAGTCGCACGGCAGGATTTGTTTGGGTTTTCGTTATGATCATGTGGATCTTTTATCCCGATAAGCTGCTAAGCCAGCGCTTCTTAATTCTATCCACTCCTCCCCCATTGACTGCCGGGAAGCATAATACCACCCCTATCACCAGCTGCTCCGGGTACAATCCCGCACAATTAGTGTTTACTACTCCTGTTACCGGCGGATCACCGCCCTATTCATATCAATGGCAACTAAACAATATGGCTGTTCCCGGAGAAATACTGGCTGTTTTCGATCCTCCCCGGCTAACCATACCCGGACGGTACTCCTACAACTGCTCCATCTCCGACGCGGCGGGATCAGTGGTATTTACCGCGCTCAAGGTAATTACTATTTTTCCCGATCCATCGGTTGTTATCACCGGAGCCGGTGTCGTGTGCCAGAATATCCCCGTCATCTTGAATTCATTGGTAACGGATGGCGTGGGGACCTTTTATTATCAATGGCAATGGTCCGCCAACGATTCCTTGTACAGCATGATCATAGGGGCAACCGATCCAACCTTTTCTCCCGTAACATCAGAGGCAGGCACCGGATATTACCGGGTGACTATTTTCCCGAACATCGGGGCGTGCAACAATGCCACCTCCGATGCTTTGCCGGTAATAGTAACCCCCCTGCCGGTCACCTCCTTCATTTATCATTTCTAAAAGCCTATATCACAACAACTTAATTTCTTTAACCTCATTACCTAATCATGAAAACAAAAAAAAGTCTATTCCTTTCTCTCATGATCCTAACCCTTACATTGGTGCCGCTGTTTGTAAAAGGACAGGTCGGAAATTTAACCCAAACCGGAAACGTAACGGTTTGCCTGGGTACTGTAGGATCCTACGGCGTAATGTCCACGGCAGGATCAACTTATACTTGGACCCTGCTGGCCGGGTCAGGTGGCACCGGTTCAATTACCGCCGGACCGGACCCGAACAATATGATTTCAGTAACCTGGACAAGTTCCGGAACCTGCACCCTCCAGGTTATTGAATCTTCGGCCACTTGTTCGGGAGAACCGGTAACGATTCAGGTTACCATATCGCCAGCTCTTCTGCCTGGTATTGCTTCAGCCGATCAGGCTATCTGTTATAACAGTGTTCCGGTTGAATTATCAGCCACGGCCCCCACCGGCGGCAACGGAAGTTTCACTTATCAATGGGAGGTTTCTTCGGATGCCGGTACCACATGGGTTCCAGTTGCCGGTGCCAGCAACCTGACTTATCAGCCGGAAGCCCTGAAACAAACAGTTCAATATCATCTGATCCAGACCTCAGAAGGCTCATGCGGTGTACTGACCACGAATTCGGTGACCCTTACGGTGGGCGCTGAGCTGGTGACGTCACCGATCTATCATGATTAGGATCGTGAAGCGTGAAGCGTAATTTCTTTCTTGTACTTCTCTTGTTGACGGCACAACAATCTGAAGCTCAGACTTCCGTGTCTGAGCAGGTTTGTATTGGTTCCAGCAAAAGCTATTGGGTGGACTCGACGGGAAATCCGTCAGCCACCTATAGCTGGGCCGTCAGTGGTACAATTGTCCAGCACGGAACGGTATGCAAGCTAATTCACACCTGGAATACTCCGGGCACTTTTGACTTAACCCTAAAAAAGTCCCTGACTGAGGGCTGCAGCTATGAGACTTCTCTGTTAATCCCGGTTTATCTCCCGGATGGCATCAGGGTATTTCCAAATCCCATTTTCGGGCTCGACCTATTTTTTCAGATCACGTGGCCGGCCAGTTCACCGGTAACCATCGAATTATTCTCCCTGAACGGTCAACTGATTGCTAAAATATTCGACGGCTTTTTGGAAGCCGGCATTTTAAAAACCATCCCATATCGCAGCAGTTTGCAGCAGGGAATCTATCCATACCAGATCCGGTTGAAAGAACAAGTGGTTACCGGAAGAATCATCGTCATAAGAACCTATTGAATAGTCATCAGAAATTTGACACAACTCGCATCTTTTACCTAGATTTGCACACTTCAGTTTATTATCTCAAAGAATTCGGGCATGGCAGAATTGATCAATTGGAGTTGGATTATAGCCCTCGTGGGAATTTTTATAATCATATCAAGTCCTTCAAAAATAAAGGGTTATTCGGCAACATTGACTGTGTTGTTAGGCTCCGCATTAACTAGCTGGTTAGCAATTAGCGCATTAACGGGTCAGACAGTGGATTTTTCATTTAATGCCGGGGCCTTGCTGGGTGATGTTCCCATACGAATCGATCAATTATCAGCCTGGTTTATTCTCATAATCAATTTTACATCAATTACCGGTGTGTTTTTCGGAACGGGTTATCTTAAAGAGTATGAAAACTCAGCTTCAAAACTGAGTATGCACTGGTCGTTATTTGTGCTGTTCCATCTCTCAATGGTATGGGTTTGCATTTTACAAAACGGATTTGCTTTCCTGATTATTTGGGAGATCATGTCACTGTCATCCATGCTTTTAGTAATATTTGACCACCACAATTTGCAGACCCTGAAAGCGGGAATGAATTATTTGGTTCAGATGCATATCAGCGTCGTGTTCCTGACCGTTGGTTTTATTTGGGTATATAGCACAACCGGTTCGTTAAGCTTCGATGCCATCAGGACTTTTTTTCAGGAAAATAATAATTTATGGTTGTTTTTATTGTTTTTCGTCGGATTTGGGCTTAAAGCCGGATTTATTCCTTTACACAGCTGGTTACCACATGCCCATCCTGCCGCACCCTCTCATATCTCAGGGGTCATGTCGGGTGTCATTGTTAAATTAGGAATCTACGGGATATTCAGGATAATCAGCTATTTGCAGTCTGACTTTAACTTGCTGGGGGAAATCATCATTACCTTATCGGTATTAACCGGGATTTATGGGATACTAAACGCCTCCGTTCACCGCGATTTTAAAAAAATGTTAGCTTATTGCACCATCGAAAATATTGGGATAATAGGCATTGGCACCGGTATCGGGCTCATTGGCATCGGAACCGGCTCCCCTCTGATGTATTTTCTGGGATTCGGCGGGGCTTTGTTACATGTATTAAATCACTCGCTATTTAAATCCTTGCTCTTTTTTTCAGCGGGTTCGGTTTTTCAGCAAACCCATACCCGCGATATGGAGAAGCTAGGCGGCCTGATTAAAAGCATGCCCAAAACAGCCGTTATTTTCCTGATAGGGGCAATTGCTATCGGTGGACTTCCGCCCTTTAATGGATTTGTTTCGGAATTTATTATTTACAGCGGTCTCATTGAAGGGATTCAGGCTGATTCCGTTTATCAGATTATTTTAATGGTCATGGTTCTAGCCGGACTATGCGTTATTGGAGGCTTATCGGTGCTGACTTTTACGAAATCATTTGGCACAATATTCTTAGGACAACCGCGCGAAACCCTGGAACACAAACCTCATGAAGTCACCCGTTTCATGTTGGCTCCTCAATACCTGATTATTGCAATTATGCTCAGCATAGCCATTGTGCCGCAGTTCTATCTGGATACGATAAGGAATGTATTGACCGGGATGAGTAAAACTATCTTTATTGACACAATTACCCTGGACTTTTATTCCAAAACCACTGGCAATATAGGTCTGTTTTCACTCTTGTTCATTGGCATGACCGGCCTGTTCTGGTTTATCCGTTCAGTCGCAATGAAGAGGAGAAAACAAGTCACTGATACGACATGGGGATGCGGATATGTTGCTCCAAACAGCTCCATGCAGTATTCAGGGAAATCCTTCTCCAAACCATTAGGTAAAATTTTTAATTTCCTCCTGATTGAGAAAAAAGAATTCAAGGAATTGCTGCCGGGTGAAATCTTTCCGAAAAAAAGGAAGTATGATTCACATTATCTTGATTTTTTCGAATTTAATTTTATTGATAATATTACAAAGTACCTGATCAAAGGGTCGGGTTATTTTAGTTTTATTCAAAATGGCCGTACCCAATCCTACGTGCTGTATGGAATTGTTTTTATCCTGGTCATGGTTCTGCTCACAATTTTTAATATCATTAAATGACTTTAGTGATCGTATTCATATTGATCTGCATCACGGGCGTTTTTCTCATTCCTTTTCTGAAGGTGAAAATGAAAGGAATTGTTGCCCTGATGGCTGTTGCTGTGAATACCTTGATTTCAGGATATTTGGCAGTACTAAGTCTGACAGGGCAGGACATCAGCTACAGCTTTCCCGGAAGCCTGATTACCGGAGCAATACCCGTCAGGATTGATGCTCTGTCGGGATGGTTCATTCTGATTGTTAATTTTGTTTTTATTACCGGCGGGTGGTACGGCCTGTTCTATATGAAAGCTTATCAGGACCAACGAAAAAAAATTACCCTTCATGCCATCGCTTTTCTGCTTTTGCATTCTGCCATAATCAGTTTGATGGCTATCCAGAATAGTATTGCATTTCTTGTTGCCTGGGAAATAATGATGTTCTCGGCTTTTATTTGCGTGACCTTTGAACATGAAAAAGAGGTTACCCTGAAAGCTGGAATCAATTACCTGATACAATCGCACATTTGCGTTGTTTTATTGGTGTCTGGTTTTTTATGGGTTTCCTATAAAACCGGCAGTTACGATTTCCAGGCCATATCAACCTTCAGTTCATCCCAAACAGGTGGCGGGGCGTTATTTTTATTTATGCTTTTTTTTATTGCATTTTCAATCAAATCGGGATTTGTACCATTCCATACCTGGTTACCCTATGCGCATCCCGCTGCACCTGCCCATATCTCGGGCATCATGTCGGGAGTGCTGATTAAAAGCGGCATATATGGCATCTTCAGGATGCTTTTGTTGATAAAAGCGGATTTTACGGCCATCGGATATATTATTCTGGCCATTTCGGTGATCTCGGGTTTGTATGGAGTCATGCTGGCCATAGTGCAGCACGACCTTAAGAAATTGCTGGCTTATCATAGTGTTGAAAATATAGGAATTATCGGCATTGGCATTGGTATTGGATGCATTGGTCTGGGCAATGGCAACATGATAATCGCCTCCCTGGGATTTGCCGGGGCTTTGCTGCATACTTTGAACCATGCCCTTTTTAAATCGCTGCTGTTTTATACTGCCGGGATGGTTTATCAGGCAACGCACACATTAAATATTGAACATCTGGGCGGTCTGATAAAAAAGATGCCTCAAACAGCTATATTGTTTTTAATCGCTGCTGTTGCTATTTCAGGAATTCCCCCATTTAATGGATTTATTTCGGAATTTATTATTTATACTGGTTTATATCAATGGATGCAGGTTGCATCACTTGGATCCTTAATTGTCATTTTGTCCATGGTTTTAGGGTTGGTGTTAATTGGTGGACTGGCCTTGTTATGTTTCACCAAGGCTTTCGGGATTGTTTTTTTGGGGAATGCACGCAAAGAACTTCGCCATGAAGTTAAGGAGGGACCGATTTTTCAGTTTCTGCCGCTCTATCTGATTGCTTTTTTCATCCTTTTTATTGGTCTCTTCCCACAGCTGTTTCTGAATATATTGAAATGGCCAGTCGGATTATTTACCGGTATGACGGGATATGCATTTGATTCAATACCGGGAAAAACTTTTGAGGCACTGAACTCTATCAGCTGGGCCATGTGGGGATTGATATTAACAGCCCTGATCATTTTTTCAATCCGGAAACTGGTATTGCATAAGCGTCCGGCATCAATTGGTTCCACCTGGGGATGCGGATATGTTGCACCCACGGCCAAACTGCAATACACGGCAGGATCTTTTGTAAGAGCTTATGTCAAGTTAAACAAACCCACTTTATTATTTTCTAAAAATGAGAAAGGGGTGGATGGATTATTTCCGGCTGAAAGTCACTACGAATCGCACGCTTATGACAAATTGGAAAAATGGCTGATCGACAAGCCTGTCAAAGTGATCAAATCCTTTCTGAAACGATTTTCGTTTCTTCAGAACGGGAGCCTGCAATCTTATATTTTATACGGAGTTTTATTCATTATCGGATTGATTTTCATTCCAATGATTTTGGATAAAATTTCTTTATTTATTGACTTTTTAAAACATCTATAAACATGCTGAGTTTTATTTTAATATTATTGGCAGCATTCTTTTTTACAGGAGTGATAAATCGCACTAAAAGTATCTTGTCAGGACGAAAAGGGCCTGGCATTTTTCAGCCAATAAAAGATGTTATCAGGCTTTTTAAGAAGGGCGTGGTTTACAGTAAAACCACGAGCTTCATCTTTCAGATTGCACCAACAATTTATTTTTCTTCGGTAATTATGGCCATGCTGGTGGTTCCCTTCGGGCAATCAAAGGGCATCATCAGTTTCAATGGCGATTTCATCTTCTTCGCCAATGTACTGGCTTTAGGCAAGTTTTTCAGCATAATAGCCGCCCTGGATACCGGCAGCAGTTTCGAGGGTATGGGCGCCAGCCGTGAGGCTCTTTACTCCATGTTTGCCGAACCTGCCTTTTTTATTCTTTTAGGTTCTATGGCATTATTAACCGGACAAACCTCATTCCAGGAGATTTTTGCCGAAATGCACCTGGGATCTTCAATCAGCTATGCGCTGGCTGTACTTTCGGCCTTTGTTTTGGGGATGATTACCATGATTGAGAATAGTCGCATGCCCATTGATGATCCCAAAACACATCTTGAATTAACCATGGTCCATGAAGTGATGATACTGGATAACAGCGGATTCGATCTTGGATTGATTCTCTCAGCGGGATTACTGAAATTTTCAATTTACGGAGCACTGATTGTCAACTTATTTATTGGGATGTTTCCTTATGAATATACAATTCCCATGTTTTTTGCCATTCAGATTTTGGTGGCGATAATCATTGGAACGATCGAATCATTTATGGCCAGATTCAGGATGAGCCATAACGCACAATTTATTTTTGCGCTCACATCGGTAAGCCTCCTGATTTTTTTCGGTGTACTGATGATTTTAGGGAAATTTATTTAACTGCTAAAATTCACCCATATGATAAATGTATTGCTCATCACGTTTCTTATCACATTGTTCTATGTGGCCATTGCCAACCGGCTGCTCACTTATGTGAAGGTGCTGGCATTTCAGGGGGTTCTGCTTTTTGCGGTGGTATTCATTCAATTGAGTGAAATCAACACCTTAAACCTGATCCTGATCCTGATGGAAACTATTTTTTTTAAATCGATAGCCGTTCCCGTGTTTTTAGCATACATACTGAAGCGCAACAAGATTACCCGTGAAGCGGAACCCTACCTGCCTAATTTCATGTCACTGATCATTGTCACCCTGATCTGTGTAATCACCATAGTGCTTGTTAACAGCATCAAAGACAACCAGCTGGATAAAATATTTTTCGTTGTGGCCTTATCCGCCTTATTTACAGGACTGTACTTTATTATCTCTCGTCGTAAGATCATTACTCATGTTATGGGCTACCTGATCATTGAAAACGGCGTTTTTGTTTTATCACTTGCCCTGGGAAGTGAAATGACCATGCTGGTCAATATCGGTATTATGCTGGATATTTTCGTAAGTGTGCTGGTTCTTGGAATTTTTGCAAACAGGATCGGCGACACGTTTGAAGCGATGAGTGTTGATAATTTGGCAAACCTAAAAGATTAACTTCCATGTTTGGATACTACCTGATCCTGATCCTGTTGCTTGGAACCGGAACTCTGATAAACCGCAATACTAGCATCCGCATCCTGCTGCTGATAGTTTTTCTTGCAACACAGACCGCTATCTCGATCTACGGATATTTACATCTTAACACCACTGAGCTTGGCGGTAATTTTGGTTATGATTCGCTGGGTGTCCTTTTTCTTGTCGTATTGACCGTCCTGAGCTATACCACTATTTTCCATAGTTACGTCTATCTCCAGCACCGAAAGGATAGCAGCATTCAACAAAGCATGTACTTTTCGGCGCTGATCATTTTGATCGGTGCCATGACCAGTGTGTATCTGGCTTCCACCATAGGGATCATGTGGGTGGTTATCGAGGTAACCACTTTGAGCGTGGCCGTGTTGATTTACCATGAACGTACGCATCTTTCGCTGGAAGCCACCTGGAAATATGTTTTCATCTGTTCCATAGGAATCACTTTTGCCTTTGTAGGCATTGTTTTTCTAAGCAAAGCATTGCAGGAGGAAGGGTCGGTCAATCTCTCATTCACCGACATCCCCGGTCATCTTCAAAATGTCAATATCTTTTGGCTGAAACTTGCCTTCATTTTTATGCTCGTGGGATTCAGCACCAAAATGGGATTATTCCCCATGCATACCACCACAGTTGACGCCCATACCGTTGCACCGCCTCCGATCAGCGCATTCATATCTACAACCTTGATGAACGTAGGTTTTGTGGCTATTTTCCGGACCTACTCATTAATGGCTCATACCAGCATACTGCCCTGGATGAACCAGATTTTACTCTGGTGCGGATTCCTGTCGATCTTTGTTTCGACGGTCTATATTTTAAGAGTTAACCATTTAAAAAGAATGTTTGCTTATTCCAGCCTTGAACATATGGGTTTGACCGCAATCGGCCTGGCCTCAGGTGGAATTGGTTACTTTGCGGCCATCTTGCATATGGTGCTGCATTCCTTTGTCAAAGCAAGTGTCTTCTACCAGATCGATCAGGTACATCGCGTATTCAACACCTATATTATCCAAAAAACAGGAAGCTATTTTAAGAAAAATTTAACCGGGGCACTGGTCATGCTTCTTGTATTTGTCAGTATTACAGCCATGCCGCCCTCAGGAATGTTTGTCAGCGAATTTCTTATTTTCCGGTCCTTATTCGAATCCCATAAAATACTGGTGTTTGTTTTGATCCTATTGCTGCTTACCATGATTATGTGGGCATTGGGGAAAAATATTTTTTCCATGTTATTTTTGCCGCCAGGTGAACCGGATGACCATATTGTCAAGATAAATCCCTGGGAATCATCAACACAATTTATCCTGTTGACTGCCGCAATTTACCTGGGGTTGAACCCTCCATCTGCCTTCGTACAGTTAATAAATGATGCTATTATGCTATTACCCAAGTGATATGGATTACACTACAATAATCAATAATCAGACCATCCCGGTTTCTCAGATTCCTGAAAGTTCCTATGGAGCCTTCTCAGAACTGAATACCGGGTTTGTCACTGATTCTTCAGAAAAACACTGCGTGAATTATTTTGGTTATCCGGTGAGTGGTAAAATAAAACTGATATGTTGCATTGCTGATGATCCTAATCATGTGATATATGTTTCATCCTGCCTGGTTGAGACCACGGATAAACTGCCTTCCATGGCCGCCGGAATATTTTGCTTTGAGAAATTCGAACGTGAAATCCATGAAAATTTCGGGATTGATTTTACCGGCCATCCCTGGCTGAAACCCGTTAGATATTCCCATGACCGTTCGGATGTTCGGCAAACCATTGCCAATTACCCGTTTTATTCCATCGATAGTGAGGAATTACATGAAGTTGGGGTTGGCCCCATTCATGCAGGAGTGATTGAACCCGGTCATTTCCGGTTTATTTGCAATGGCGAGCAAATTCTACATCTTGAAATCCAATTGGGCTATCAGCACAGGGGAATCGAATCGCTGTTCCTCCAAAAGAGAAAGCTGTCTGAAAGGGTAACTGTGGCCGAAAGTATTACCGGAGACAATGTCGTTGGACATACCCTGGCTTTTGCTTCCGTCTGGGAAAGTTTGTGTGGGTTCAAGGTGCCTGTGGAAATAGAATTTTCCCGCACCGTTGCGCTGGAATTGGAGAGAATAGCTGTTCATACCGGCGACCTGAGTGCCGCTTGTGCCGATGTTGCCTACCAGCTGGGCAGTGCGGTCTTCGGCCGGCTGCGTACCCCCATAATTAATTTCTTGCAGGAATGGGGAGGAAACCGTTTGGCAAAAGGATTGATCAGGCCAGGACGCAATCAATTTCCGTTTACCACGGCTTTGGCTCAGCGGCTCACAGAAGTGCTGAATGCTTTTGAACCCGATTTTAACGAGATGAACGGGGAGCTTTTTAAGATGCCCAGTGCCCTCTCCCGATTTGAACGTACGGGAACTTTATCATACGAGAATGCCTTATCTGTCGGTACGGTGGGAATGACCGCCCGTGCAAGCGGTTTGAACAGGGATATCCGTACCTCACATCCGTTTTCCCTTTACGGGGAATTGGCTCATGAACCGGTCATCAAGCATCATGGTGATGTTTCCTCGCGCTTGCATGTACGGAAAGAGGAAGTCCGGCAATCAATCAAATATCTTCATGGACTCATGGCCAGGGTCCCGGATTCTGAATCAAAACCGATGCCATTTGGCTCGCCACTTCCTGATTCATTTACTCTTTCATTGGTTGAAGGCTGGCGCGGGGAAATCTGCCATTGCGCAATTACTGATGCCCATGGCGATCTGCTGATTTATAAAGTCAAGGATCCTTCATTCCATAATTGGCTGGCATTAGCCTTAGCGGTGAGGAATAACGAAATATCGGATTTTCCGATCTGCAATAAGAGTTTTAACTTGTCATACTGCGGACACGATTTGTAGCCGCAATAATTTATTCAGGATGTTAGATCATATCAAAATAGTTTATCATCAGGGAAAACAGTTTATCCCCGATGTTACCACAGCAAAAGTGCCGGGCATTTTCAGAGGACGACCGGTCATCAGCCTGGCAAAGGTGAACGAAGGCGAATTAGTGGATCTTTGCCCGATGAATGCCATCACAGCTAATCCTGTCAGTATGGATCTGGGGAAATGTACCTTCTGCGGCGAATGCGCAAAACGGTTTCCGGAAAAAATACAATTTTCTACCGATTATAAGCTCTCGGTGAATGAGCGGGAAAGCCTGGTTATTAAAGAAGGTGATGACAAGCCTCTTACCATAAATCCTCAGAAAGTACGTAAAGAAATACACAAATTATTCAGTAAGTCGCTGAAATTAAGGCAGGTATCAGCCGGTGGCGATAACAGTTGTGAATGGGAACTGAATGCTTCCAATAATGTTCAGTTTGATATGGGACGTTTCGGGATTGAGTTTGTCGCTTCGCCAAGGCATGCAGATGGAATAGTAATTACCGGACCGATTACTGAAAATATGGCCGAACCACTTCAGATTTGCTACGATGCAACACCCGATCCAAAAATCATCGTACTGGTGGGAACTGACGCCATCAGCGGTGGAATATTTGCCGACAGCCCGGCCATCAACAGGAGTTTTTTAGACAAATATCACATCGACCTGTATATTCCCGGAAATCCTGCCCATCCGCTAACCATTATTAACGGTTTGTTGGATTTGACCAGAAAGATGAAGTAAACCCTTTCCATTGGTCAAACTAAACCTTTCCGATGTACCTTTGTATTATTGGGACCGGCAACCGGCAACAAGTGCGATCATGAAATCCTCCATTCCATATATCCTCACCACAGCCTTCATGATCGCTGGCTTCACCCTTACGGCCCAACCATCAGCCGGTGGTTTCCACGTGTACTATGGCCATCTTCATAATCACTGCAACATTTCAGACGGGCTCTATTCACCTGATTATGCATACAGTTATGCCAAAAAAGTCGCACACCTCGATTTTTTCAGTCTGGCCGATCATTCAACGGTTATCACGCCCTCTGAATGGACCTCGGTGAAGAAAGCAGCCGAAAAATATAACGAACCCGGCATTTTTACTGCATTCTGGGGTTTTGAATGGACCAATTACGATGAAGGGCATGTAACCGTGATCAATTCCACCGATTGCATTTCAACTTACCCGCCCACCCATAATTTTACCGGACTTTGCACCTGGCTCGATGCGCATGAATGCATAGCCTTTTTCAACCATCCCGGCCATAGCGATGAAAAGGGCTATGAATTCTATCATTTCTCTACTCCCCCGAGCGATAAATTTGTCGGCATGGAGCTCTGGAATAAAACACAGCGGTTTGAGCGTTTTTATTATACAGATGGATATTATTCGAACGACGGGAACCTCGGCTGGTTTGATGAAGCACTGATCCGGGGCTGGAATATCGGGGCAACCGGCAGCGAAGATAACCATGTCGGAACCTGGGGAACCTGGACAGAATCGAGAATGGCCATTCTGGCTAATGCCAATACCCGGCAGGAATTGATGGATGCTATGAAAGCCAGGCGGTTTTTCTCCACTTATGATAAAAACCTCGCCCTGTCTTTTAAAATTGACGGCCAGGAGATGGGATCCACCATTCCCGGCGGGGCCTATCCTGTGGTGATCGAAGCCTCTGATGGCGATAATGAAAACTTTACACGCATCGAACTGGTGAAAAACGGTTTTGTGGTTAACTCCTGGACCCCGAATTCAACCCATCCCATCATCTGCCTCAATCTGAATGGTCGGGACCGGGAGTTTTATTATATCAGAATATTCCAACAGGATGGTGATCAGGCTATTTCATCACCCATACGCATCTCAGGCGGGGCTTCCGACCTGCCTCCCCAGATCGCAGCTACTTCAGCAGGAGCATTCAGCAGGAGCTTTACTTTTAATTTTTCCAACGACTATGAAGGCTGGAGCGGTGATTTTGCTGACTACCCCGCTGCGGATTCCCTGTTTTATGAATTGGAATTCAGGCGGACAGCGCTACCCTCTCCTTTGGATATCAGCAGGAATGCGCTGATGATCAAAGGCAACAACCACAGTGATGACCTGTTTATGTTCATCAGGAAGAAGATTACCGGATTGACGCCGAATAAAACCTATCAACTCGTCATGGATGTCGAACTGGCGTCAAATGCCCCGACCCATGCGATAGGAATAGGCGGACCTCCCGGAGAGAGTGTATTTTTGAAAGCCGGGGCGTCACAGGCTGAACCCTTTAAAGTGCTGACCAATGGCTTCTATCTGATGAACATCGATAAATCCAACCAGGCCTCGCCGGGTGCGGATATGGATACGATCGGCAATATCGGCGTTTCTGACACCACAACTAATTTTACCCTGATCAATCGATCGAATGCCGGACATCCGTTTACCATATCAACCGATGCCTCCGGTGAAGTCTGGGTTTGCATCGGGACCGACTCCGGCTTTGAAGGTACTACCACTCTATACTATAGCAGAATAAGTCTTTCTTTTGAAGTATTCACGGGCAAGGAGGATACACGTGAGGATCTAGGGATCAGCATTTTCCCAAATCCGGCAAAGGATATCCTGTACATCCGGGATTCTCAGTCCGCTATCAGGAGTATTGATTTATTTAATAGCCAGGGGCAGTCATTTCACCCAGTCTTTTATTCGGACCGAATTTCTTTGATTGATCTTCCACCTGGAATTTACTGCGTGCGCATAATTCTTGACGATCAGTCGCGGTACCTGAAAAAGATCCTCATTCAAAATTGAATAGCTAGGACATATCAAGCCTGCGCCGTGCAAATACTTCACGGATGACCTTTCCAAGCCGTCCGCCCGTCCGACAGTAATCACTGGATATCAATCCGTTGACAAGATCGGTAATCGGACCGGTATCGCCAACTGCGATCAGCATATCGAGGCAGGTTCCGGTAATCTCCCCTGCAGCCAACATTCTAACCTCAGGACTTCCGGACTTTCCCCCGATCTCAAGGAAAATTTCCCAAAGTGCTGATGCATAAACCGATCCCTTCTTGTACAATCCATATTTTTTATAAGCCGGATCATCAAAATGGAGTTTAATATCACAACGTCGCTCGGGGTCCCAATTGACATGGGAATTATTGTCCCAGGGAAAAGGGTTTGCCCTGTCGTAACCATGAACATTAAACCGGTCCCGGAAAACACAGGACAGGAAGTCGTTGAAACCCTCTTCGAAACTGCCGGCAGCATTGAATTTTCCCAGCAGGAAGTAATGCAGTGCATGACCGAATTCATGCACAATAACACCCGGATCACTGGCATCCGGTGTTCCGCCCTCGCCAAATCCGATATAAACCGGACCGTTGACCGGCACCACAAAATGGGAATTGTCGCTCCGGCCCACTGCTTGAGCATCCACCAACACCGGACCCTGAAAATTTTTGTCAAACAAGGGGATTTCCAATGACCGGATCCACTCCACCAGCCTGTCGATGTAATAATAAGCCATTACACTTAACAGATTCCTGTCCTTTGATGAGAAGGCATACTTTGCATCACCCGAAGGAATATCCATTCCGGGATCCTCTATTTCGGCAATATGCACCCACTTCCCTTTTAAAAACGTGGCCGGGGTCCCCGTCTCATTGAGGTTTTCCAGCAATACATCCACCATTTCACTGTTGAGTACGGATTCCGGGGAGCCCCAATGCAGTCTGGGATTCTGCGAAGAGGTGATTGGATCGGGCCAGAACACTTTTGCCGGCTTACCTGTGACAAATCTTCTGCGATCCAGCTTTAATATCTCATGGTTGCCCGTTGCATCCATCAACAACTCCCAGTAACCCGTGGGATTAACGGTATCCATCTCCAACCGCCAGACCGGTTTTCGCTTAAAAATATAAAGGGTGGGTTCCGTAAGTATAACAACCTGATAAAATGAATCATACTGTTGATGAATCAAGGTCAGGACTTCCGCTGATGATAATCCAAACGGCTGTTGTCCAGCGGAAGCAGGTAAACCATATTCGATCCTGTTAATGGAAGAGGTCACCGACCGGTCGGAATTCCGCATGGTTACATTGAGGTATGCACCGTAAACAGGAATAGAGTTGAGGTATTGCTCATATTTACAGGTTGTTTGCGAGCTTCCCTCCTTTTCATCGGTCAGCACGAGTTCAATCCCTTCAAGATTAAAAAGGACGGTATTCGAGGCCAGAAACTCATCTGAAACCGCTGAATTGCTGAAAAATTCACTACTGGCAACCTCATCCGACTCCTGATTGAAATAACTTCTGACCGCAGTGGTTGTTTCATCAAAGCGAAACCCGGCGCCTGCTGAGGTGTTTATTTTAGGCATTGGCAAAAAATCAATGATTTTGAATGATTACATTTAAAGCATCTTCGAACAAATGTACTTTTTAATATGAACCGACCTGAAAATCAAATACTAGTCATATTCGGCGCATCCGGCGATCTGACCAGGCGGAAACTGATCCCGGCACTCTATTCACTGGAAGTGGAGGAATTATTGCCTGAAAGATTCGCCATCATTGGGGTAAGCCGCTCGGGAATGACCGATGATCTGTTCCGTGAGGCTATGAAACAGGGTCTGATGGAATTTTCACAGGAAAAGGACAAATCCGGGATCGATCATTTTATTCAAAAAATCTATTACCAAAGCGTTGACGCACAGGACCCTGAAAGCTTTGAAGGTCTGGCTCAAAAAATAGCCGGTCTGGAGGCATCTTTGGATATTCCTGCTAATATCATTTATTACCTGTCGACCCCACCCAGTTTATATGGGGTAATACCGGTCAACCTTGCCAAAAATCACCTGAACGAACAATCCGCAGGATGGAAAAGGGTCATCGTTGAAAAACCGTTCGGGTATGATCTGCAGAGCGCCATTGAATTAAACAATGTATTGCAGGCCGACTGGCTTGAAAGCCAGATTTACCGTATCGACCATTACCTGGGCAAGGAGACTGTTCAGAATGTTTTGGTTACCCGATTTACAAACGGAATATTTGAACCATTATGGAACCGAAATTATGTTCATCATGTTGAGATCACTTCTGCTGAAAGCCTGGGTGTTGAAAAGCGGGGCGGGTATTATGAAGGATCAGGCGCATTGCGTGACATGATACAGAATCATCTGTTGCAGGTGGTCGGACTGATGGCCATGGAACCGCCGGCTTCCCTTAATTCCGACGCCATCAGGAATGAAACGGTTAAGGTGCTTCAATCGATACGGCCCTATACCACTGCTGATATAATCGGATCCACCATCCGCGGCCAATATCTTTCATCAACCATCAAGGGTGAAAAAGTGAAAGGATATCGCGAAGAGGACGGAGTGAATCCGGAATCGAAAACCGAAACCTATGCGGCGCTGAAATTTCACATCGACAATTGGCGCTGGGGCGGGGTTCCGTTTTATATCCGAACCGGCAAGCGCCTGCCAACCCGGGTGACTGAAGCAGTGATCCATTTTAAACCCACACCGCACTACCTCTTCTCTGCCAGCAAGAATGGTGAATATCACAATCAGCTGGTTATCAGAATACAACCGGATGAAGGTATCCTATTGAAATTCGGCATGAAAACACCGGGGGCCGGGTTTGATGTCCAAACGGTAAATATGGATTTCCACTATTCTGATCTGTCGATTGAGCGGATCCCGGAAGCTTATGAAAGGCTGCTGATCGATTGCATGACCGGAGATTCGACCCTGTTTGCGAGAGGCGATGCGGTAATGGCTGCCTGGAATTTTCTGGACCCTGTACTTAAACAATGGCGGGATAATCCCAAAATCCCGGTACACGGTTATCCGTCCGGAACTTGGGGCCCGGCAAGGGCCGACGATCTGATCGAAGAACACGATATGACCTGGCGGTATCCCTGCAAAAACCTATCCGATGATGGAATTTATTGTGAACTGTAAACATGAAGCCACAGATCAGAATCTTCCCGACAGTCGAAAAAATGACTGATCATTTGGTCAACAGGATATCAGATCAGTTAATATGTATGAAGGAGGGACAGTATTTCTCCCTTGCCCTTTCCGGCGGATCCACTCCAAAAGCCATATTTAAAATCATTTCTGATAAATACAGGACTAAAATCGATTGGTCGAAGGTCTTGATATTCTGGGGTGATGAACGGTGTGTCCCTCCAACTGATGAAGAAAGTAATTTTCGGATGGCCTTCGAAAATCTATTCAAGAATTTATTTATTCCGGAATTGAATTTCTGCCGGATCAAAGGAGAAGATGATCCGGTTTCAGAAGCAGAAAGGTATTCGAAAAGAGTGGATTCGATGCTCCGTCACGAACATCATATTCCGCAATTTGATCTGTTCATTCTTGGTCTCGGGGAAGATGGCCACACGGCCTCTATCTTTCCATATAACATCGAATTATTTACATCGGATAAACTGTTTGAAATCAGTGAACACCCGAAAACCGGGCAGAAAAGGATTACGGCCACCGGCAAACTGATCAACAATGCCAAAGATGTTTGCTTCATCGTCACCGGTCCGGCCAAGGCAATAAAAGTTGACCAGATCATCCATAAGAAGGAGGGTTGGGAGAAGTTACCGGCCTCGCTGGTGAAACCCACTGACGGGGACCTCTTCTGGCTGCTCGATGAGGCGGCGGCATCGCACTTGTAGGAATCCTTATCTTTACCCTGATGACAAAATCCCGACCCCGATGAAACCCAACTCCCCTAACGTCCTCACGTCCCTCACGATCCTCACGTTCCTCACGATCCTCACCTCTTGCCAGCCTACCACCTACAACCGCGACCTTTCCGGCTCCTGGAAATACCGCATCGATTCCCTGGATGAAGGGAACTCCAGGAAATGGTTCGCGGAATCCTTTCCAATGGACACCCTTCATTTGCCCGGTTCGTTGGCTGAAAATGGCAAGGGATTCCCGATAACTGCTCAAACAAGATGGACTGGACAAATTGTTGACCAGTCGTGGTTTACCGCTGATAAATATGAAAAATACCGGAAGCCCGGAAATGTAAAAATTCCATTCTGGCTTCAGCCGGATTTGTATTATGTTGGAGCTGCCTGGTACCAGAGGGAAATCAAAATCCCGGGAGCCTGGTCGGGCAAGCGTATCATCCTGTCCCTTGAGCGCTGTCATTGGGAATCTTCCATCTGGATCGATGGAAAATTTGGGGGTAAACTCAACAGTCTGGCTACAGCGCATCGATATGATTTGACCAGGCTTGCCGGTCCGGGATCCCATCTGCTAACGATCAGGATCGATAACCGCATGGTTGTTGACGTGGGACAGAATGCACACAGCGTATCCGACCATACCCAGTCGAACTGGAACGGAATCATTGGCCGGATGACGATTGAGGCCCTGCCGGTGGTCAGTTTAGGGACCATTAAGCTCTATCCGGATATTGAAAATCATATTGTCAAGGTAGTTGGCGGCATCGAGAACAGTTCTTCAAATACGGAAGAAATCTCGCTCGAAGTTATTGTTCAGCCTTATAGTAAACCCGGAAGTTCCATGAGTCCTTTCAGGATGATCAAGGAGATCCCGGCCGGCAGCGAGGCGTTTGAACTCTTTTACCCCATGGGTGAGGATTGCAGTCTCTGGGATGAGTTTTCGCCTGGCCTGTATGAAATGAAGGTGGGCCTCACCCTTAAAAAGACCAGGGATGTTCAGTCGACCAATATCCTGTTCGGAATGCGTGAATTCAAGGCCGATGGCACCCGGTTCGCCATCAATGGACGCCCTACCTTTCTTAGGGGGACGCTGGAATGCGCCATCTTCCCGAAGACCGGTTATCCCGCACTGAAAACGGAGGAGTGGCAGCGCATTTTCGGGATTATCAAGGCGCATGGTCTCAATCACATGAGATTCCACTCGTGGTGCCCGCCCGAAGCCGCATTTATTGCGGCTGATATCGAAGGGATTTATCTGTATGTGGAGTGCGGTGCCTGGACGGATGTCGGGACCGGCAACAGTTTTGACGACTGGTTATATGCTGAAAGTGAGCGGATTGTGAATGAATACGGCAACCATCCGTCATTCGTCATGATGTCGTATGGAAATGAACCCGGCGGCAACAATCAGGTGGCTTTTCTCGATGAGTTTGTGACTTATTGGAAAAATAAAGATCAACGGCGTGTATACACCTCCGCATCCGGTTGGCCAACCATACCCTCAGAGGATTTCTACAGTACGGCTAACCCGCGTATCCAGGGCTGGGGACAGGGACTGAAC
>Ga0172379_10003538_pt1 | contig 24675 bp, 25 predicted proteins | sample GrowelOW334metaG_FD_119756 | JGI IMG/M metagenome (GOLD analysis project Ga0172379, IMG submission 119756) | Groundwater microbial communities from an aquifer near a municipal landfill in Southern Ontario, Canada - Groundwater well OW334 metaG | ecosystem: Environmental > Aquatic > Deep...
GACTTGATCCCGCCAAGGGCTATGAGCTTAGAACAGCATGTAGAATACCTTGGAGATGACGAGCTTTTAGAAGTAACTCCGAAGAGCTTAAGAATAAGAAAGAGGAATTTGAAATTGAAAAACTAAGAATAATAAAAAACACTCACCGACCGGTGAGTGTTTTTTATAAATTACTTTTTCTTTTTAGAAACCTTTTTTGGCTTAACTTTCAGGTCTTTTTTGATATGTTTCCAATGGCTCTTTAATTCTTTGACCAAGTGGCCCAATTCTTTTTGATCTACATTCTTAAGGATCTTATACCTTTCGGACATAGCATCAATGGTGTCGTGATAAGTGTCTTCGCTCATATTTTTCATATGTTCCATTTCCTGAAGCACTTCGCCTTTTGCCTTAAGCATCCAGCCCTTAACTTTTTTGCGGTTCTTGGCGCCTTTCTTGCCGGACAAAAAATATACTCCGGCGGCGGTAGCGGCCAATGCGGCAAGCCCTATGCCGGTCTCAACTGCTATTTTTTTTGTTTTTTTGTTCATGTTCTTATTTTTTATGTTTGCGGCCTTTTAATTTATTGAAAAAACTTACAAAACTTTTTACTTTTATGCCTTCATCGCGGATGTTTTGCCGCAGGTCCGCGACATCTTCTTTGATAAGCGCGGCCTCGTCTTTCGCGGTTTTGGAGATGTCATCGACGTTCCTGAGAATTCTTATAAGGTATGCCGCTATTATGCCTAAAAATATCGTTAAGATCACCACGGCGATCGAAGTGATAAAAAAGAATATTTCGGACTTCATTATTGTTTCCATAGGTACTTTATCAGTATAAACCACTATTTTTTTCCTTCAAGCCGGCATTCTTAATAAGTCGGTTTTATTTAAGAACGGCATAGGCCAAGATCAAGACGATGATTATTTGGGAAGGCATGGCTATTATTTTATTTAAGACGGTCGAATGTATTTTTTTATGGAAATTGGAGTGCATTTTTAAAAACTTGGTGAAAATATTCCTTTCTTTGTTTTTAACGCAAAAATCCAGGAATCCCAATCCGTCCGGGATCAGGGCAAAAAATGCTCCGATCAAAATTATAGCCGATCTGCCGTAGCTTTGGCCCTGCACCATATACAAAGCGATCATAATGCTGGCAAGCAGATCAATAGCTATTCCGGCAAATTCTTTGCCGGCCATTTTAAAATTCCCTTTTCCTACGTTCTCTATGCCGTACTCAATGTGCGGAAGAGAATCCAAAAAGTAATGGCTTACGATGCCCAATACGATAGCTTGTCCGATACTGCCGGAACTGGAAGCCAAGACCGCTCCGGCCGCCGCGTGTAAAGATAAGATCATTGTCCGTATATTATAACAAAAAGTGGAATTTTAGAAAAATTCGTGATAACATTTAAAAACAAAATAAGGCATTGCCAGATCGTCTAATGGTAGGACACCGCCCTTTGGAGGCGGGTATCTTGGTTCGAATCCAGGTCTGGCAGCATCAGTCAACATGGTATCGTGCAAGACCACGACCCATGAGAATCTTGAATTGGAAGCTAATATTAATTAGAAAATAATATGATTAAAATAACACTCGATACGAATTGTATTATCAATTTGTTAGATTTTAAAGCATCAACCCCAACATCAGTTGACGCACTCTCGGAAATTATTCGTTATGCCATGGAAGGCGACGTGAATATTGCTATAACAACTCGTGTTGAGAAGGATTTTGATGGAGATAAAAACGAGGATCGTAAAAAGGAGATGGTTCGTAAAATACGAATGTTCCCAGTTATTGGAACTATTGTGCGTCTCGATATTTCAAAATTAGATTCAGGTGATTTTTTGGCTGGAGAAAATGATGAAAAATTAGAGAATGAATTAAAAGCATTATTATTTTCTACTCTAGATAAGGAAGATACTCGCTATTTAAACAAAATAAATGATATTGATCACCTTATTGGTCATATTAAAAATAAACGCGATATATTTGTTACTGATGATAAAGATATTCTTCGGAGGGTTGATAAGTTAAAAGATAGTTTTAATATTGTGGTGATGAATCCTTCGCAATGTTTGGAATATCTTGATTTGCGAGCAAAAAAAGAAGTTCTAGTTCAACAGGTACTTGATAAAATAAAATTTATTCGTGGTCTTATATCAAAGACTATTGAGGAGGGCTATGTCTCCTCGATGGAAAAAGAGTATGCTGAATCTCGGGAGTGGCTTTTAAAGAAATTTTCAAAAATCCAGGATGGACTTCTTACTTTTCGGTATAGGACAAGGTCGGTTCCGGTGGGCAGTCAACGTTTATTTGATCAAGATAGCATTATTAATCTTCAACAAATTCCGGGTATTTTTGAGGAACTCTATGAAGAACGTACCCTTGAAGAAAAAATTAATTTATTATTCTCAAGTTATGGTCAATTTGGTATGCCATCAGAAGAAAAGAAACGAAGACTTGAAAAACAGTTTGGCTGGCCGATTGATTTACTGACTAGTTATGTGGGTTATCTTGAGAATGATTAATATTCGTTGTCTAAGTAGTTAGGACAACGAAGTAAAACCAATCATTATGTTGTTAATAGATCTAATTGAAAGGGAAATAGATAAAATTATTAAAGATTTTAATACTGATCCAGATATCTTTTTGACCGAAGAGGATGTTCGGTGCCATTTGGTGTCTAGATTTCTTAAGCATAAGCAATTCTCTCAATTATCAGCCACGGCTGACGACACCCAATCAATCCCCATTCACACAGAGGTAAGGTGGTATGGAAAAAACAAAAATCTTAAATATCGTTCCGACATAGTCTGTTTTGATACAAGTAGTTTGCGAACAAAAAAGGAGCTTGGTCTTCCAAGTAAGGGATATGTATTCGATACTTTTAATGCAGTTATTGAACTTAAACTACGAAGAATGAATAATCGTAGTGATAAAAAATATATAAGCATGATTGATGAAGATTTTAGTAAACTTAAGACTTTGATTAGAGAGGTTGAAGATGTTAAAAATGCGAGATATTATCTTTTGTGTTTTGATAAAAAGAAAGATATAAGCTCTTATCTGACAAAATACAGAGGAGATCAAAGAATAGATTTTCGATATATTTTCAAACAGTCTTAGTAATTGAGGGTAATTTTAAAATGACTTATGAAAAGTAAAAAATTAGATAAAGAGTACTTGGATATGGTGGGATTTACTACCCCAGAAGAAGCCTATAAGAAGATAAAAGAGTGGGTTTCGGATTTATCAGATCAGGATCATTTAATAAGATCAACTATCTTCGACATTCACGCTGGTATTGAGTTAGAACTAAGAAGAATTTTTTATCACCACAACAAGAGCTTGTTATTTTTAACCGGAAAAGAAAAAGAAGACGCTGTCGTGTTGCGGGATTTTGAAAAGATGGTTGATAAACTGAATTTTGGAGATATATCCCGGATACTTAAACCAATTTTGATTCATTGGTATCCTGATTTAGAAAATATTGAGGAGATTAACAAATTGCGAAATCAAGTAGCCCATAAAGCCAACATTGAAGATATATCTTACAGGGGCAGAAATCCCTTCAAAGATGCCGATTCTTTTGCGCAGGTATTTGTTGATGCTTGGGTTATAAAACAATGTTTGCCAAAGTTTTTCGATAAAGCTATTGAAGGCCCCAAGGCTAGATGTGAAGAATACTATAAAGCATACGAGAAATATGTTTTAGGCAAAAAAGATGTTGAGTAATTACCACTATGACATCTACCACTACCCTGATAAAATATTGGCCAATTTTGACAATATTTATCGTAGTAATTTTTTGATGTTCTGAAGAGTCATTCTAGTCGCAGCTCGAATAGCCTTCTCAAATATTTCATCTCTTGGATCAAGATAACCGCCATTAGAAGTTGTCGATTGATTTATCTTGAGATCTTTAAATTCAAGAAACATCCAAATTGTATTGATATAAATTTGCTTAAATAGAAGGTCTTTTACAGATTCTCGATCAGTAGTTACTAATTGACGAGCTTCAATAAATGGACGGGAATCGATGTTGATTAGTATTTTCTTTAACTCGCCCCATGCTGGTATACGCGCAACAGTATTTTCATCCCAAGGGGGCGTGCTATTACCCCAGTCTTTTTTCTCCACAGGTTGAGGTATTGGAAGATTTAGATAAGGTTCGTTTTCACCATGTATAATTTTAACTGGAATAATAGTTTCAAACTTATGACCAATATCGTCGCTGATTGCGAGTTGTATATCTTTTACTTCCTTTATTGTTTCATCAGGATAATCAACTTTTATTTCAAGAACGCCATCTTTAAGTTTTGGAATGCCAAAATTTAAATCACTATTTTTGCTTATTATAAGTTGACCAGGTGATTTTTCTCGCTCAAAATAATCATTTACTACATCAGTAGCAATATGCAATTTCCGGTTTGATGCAATGGGAATTTCGAGAACCTTCTTAACTGGATCAAAAAAAGTAGGAAATAGTTGCCCAACAAATCTTTGTTTTTCTTTTATAATTACAGTTATTGCTTTACTGAATTCAATATTTTTTGATGGGACACGAAGAGAAAAAATTAAAGCATCGGATTCTTTTGGTTTTGTACTATCATTTGCATCAACCCTAAATGTTAACTTTCCATTTTTAAATGAGTGAAATGCAATTTGAAATTTATTTGATTTACCCCAATCATACTCTCCTCGATCAACAGATCTTTCGAAAAGCCTTTCATCCGCTCCTGTATCAAATGTTATTTTGCAATATGAACCCTCTTCCGTATCACGAGGATCGGGTCCAATAAGATCAAATTTTTCTGGCAGATAAGTACCTTCATATGGAAGAACTGGCTCAGTACCCTTCTTTTTATCTTTTAGCGGAACATCGTCGCCGAACTCAAACAGATCGCGTAATTCGGGCTGTTTTTCAATATCTTTCATTAATTGCTTTCGTAGAGTTTCATCTTTAAACGAGCCCTCCTCACCAAAAGACATGCGTGCATATTCCTTATCCAACTCCTTAAAATTTTCATTGCTTAAGAAAATCTTTAATCTATCAAGAGCGAGTCTTGTTGTGGCATTGTTTTTGAACTTTTCACGACCTGAATGAAGCATTTGCGCTACGGGCGGATTAATATTGGAAATGTCTATAAATCCAAAAAAATATGCAGATAAATCGACTAATTCACATTCATTGCGTAACCACCCAGCATTTTCTGTGTGAAGAACGAGGCCATCTTTAATAAAAAATATTTTATCAGGATTTTCTAAGTAAGCACTCAAATCTTCACTTGGTACTTGAGTTTTGTGTTTTACAATAAAAACTTCAATTTCTCTTTTTCCGACCTCGCCCAAATCAATAGGCAACTTCTGTGGATAACCCTCACGTAGAAGATGATTGCGTCGAAGGAATTTTTCACGTAAACCATAAATTGTGTAATCAATGCCGCCTTTGTAGTCGCGCAATTCTTTTAGATAAATCGGTAAAGGAGCATCGGGAAGTTTTTTTTCGATGAATTCATTAAGACCGCGAAAAACAATGTTTCCACGTTGTGGAAGTTGATAATCGTATAACTTAATTAGACAACCCTCAGTAAAATTATAATCATCAAATTTTACTGCTTTGTCTCCGGGAAAAGAAAATATATCCTTCGTTCCTTTTTCTACAAAGTATTCATATGTAAATTTACTAGCAACAAAGTCAAATCTTTTTCGGACCAAGGTGAATCCAAAATGGTCGAAATTTTTTGTTCGTTCCTTATCTTTAATGCTGGGTGGTCGTCGGCAAAGTACAAGTTGGAGATAATTAAAATCATAAGAATTTGGATCCCCCGCATATCCAAGTGGACTTGAGCCACCTTGGTTATAAGTGCCATAGACAAATGTAATCCGTTCTTTAATATCTTTATTCAAACTAAGGATTGTATCTTTGATGTGATTTGGTTGTTGACCCTCACCTTTATCGATGATTGTTATAGTTGGCCGTTCTCGTCTCCCTTCCGCCGAGATTCTTAACCATTCTTTCGCGAATTCTGATCTTTTTTCGCGTAATTTTTCTTTGCCACCAAAAAACTTTTCAACTGCTTCCGCAACTGTTTTAGGGGCCTTATCGTGATCACGGGGGTCAATTCCTTCTTCATAGCACCGCCGCATTAAAATAGCATCTATTGAATTTGTAACTTTCTCCATTAATGCATTGTCCGGTTCACGCATCTGACCATCAACAGTTCCGACATTGTTTGATCGTCCGCCATAAGGAATCCACTCACAAGACACAAAGAAAGCATCGCTATTAACAATCGCTTTTACTTCTTCTGCTGTTTTTGCCCCAAGAAGCTTAAGAAGGATTTCTTTATTTTGATTTTGTTTTTGTTGTGTTGTCATAAAATTAGAGTTCAAACTCCTTCTTTTTTGGTATGTGAAATTTTGTTTTGGCGATTTTTACTGCCTGGTCAATTTCATAAAAAATTTTATTGACCTGTTCGGGGGTATATGAATAATTACTACGACTCGCACAATTACTAATGAGTCTTAAATTATGCAGAACGGCTCTTGTTCTACGTTCGGCAACCCTTTTAAATCTATCACCTTTTGACTCATTTTCCATAAATTTGGTGTTTTATTGATTACTTTGACCTTTTAGTTATATATTAAATCCTTAATATACCATTCCGGTAATCATACTCGTATTTAAATTTATGTCAATAGTATTTAAATCCTGATAACCAATGAACGAACTATTATTAAAACCCGCTATATAGCGGGTTTTATATACTATCAAATTTTTTTGAATTCAGCGTTTTACACCTTCTCCATTACAATTATATATTCAAACTCGTATGCACGTTTTTTAGAGGGATTATTTTTCCCTGTAAACTTACCACTATTAATATCGCGCCAAGGTGTGATCATTTTGTTTGGAATCTCTCTTTTAATAAAAATAGGTTTTTGAAAACCCGTAGCCTGCATTTGTTCTGCCGCAACCTGTGCGTTTAAAATTTCAACTCCTCGCAAACTTGTGTTACCAATGATAATACATGCCTTACCACCAGGTTTAAGTACGCGGTGCATCTCGGCAAAGACTTTTTTCATATCCAAAAAATAATTTGCAACGTCAATAGCAAGTGGGCGTTCTATTTGCACTAAATCATTAACAATTTGTTTTGCTATCACGCTATTGAAATCGCCACTTTTTTCTTCTTTTGAACTTGTGCCGATAAAATTTCTGCGAAAATCTATAAATTCATTACTGAAATGATGCCACTTCTTAAAGTGTTTAGGATCGTCGCCAAACCAAAGTAACGAAAGCTGATGAAGGTCGGCATACTCATATGATGTAACATAGGGCGGCGAAGTAATAATAAGATCAATAGCTTCTGATTCAATTGGGAATTTTTTTGTGGAATCCCTGCGGTACATTTTTGCGGGAGTATTGATATATCCGGATTGAGCGAGAGCAGAATAAAATCGCTCATTCTTTTTTATCATGGAGTCAAGATGTTTTAAAAATGACTCTTTTGTATTTGATATAACCTTATTCTTATCAACCTGGGGTTTTATGCTCTTCATCAACCACCGCGAACAATTCTTAAGATTATGAGAAAAAGCACAAAGAAAAAATCGACGAACATTATTATCTTTGATCTTTTTAATTGCAAAATAAATCCTATCTAATTCTTTTATCTTTTCTGTATCAAACCAGTAGTTAATTCTGGGATGATGTTTATAAAATACCATTGGAGTATTTTCATAATATTGCAAAAATTTAGCCTTATAATTAGCAAGAGTTTTTGGTTTGATAGAATTGGTCTTGGTTTGGGTAATAAGCTTTGCGATCGGATTAATATCAAAACCGATACTCCTGTGCCCTAATAGTTTTGCTTCAACCAAGGTCGTACCACATCCACCAAATGGATCGCAAACAATCTGATTACTATTTGGAGCATAGTCTTCTATTAGTTTTCGAACTATCTGCGGAATAAATTTAGCAGGATAACGATGATAGCCGTGGGTGTAAGCGGTGGTTTCTGTGCGTCCCGCGCCTCGAAATGACCAATCTTCTCGTGGCTTTAAATTCACAAAGTCTAGTCTTAATTTTTCTATAGTGATTGCTGTCATATTACTTAATTATACAGTTTCTCCGGACGTGAAACAAATAAGCTTAAGTTAATTGTGGGTTTATGGTTATCTTTTTATCTTTCAAAACAATCCTATTTTTTATACACGATAGTAATTCCCGTTTCTCTTCTACTGTCCCCTCTACAAGTACATGGGTAGCATACTGTTTTGGATCAAAATCTTTTTCGTGTGAATCTGTTTTCTGAACATTAAGAAATGCTTTTTGAAATTTTGCCATTCTGGAATACTCTTCATTAAACTTTTTTCTAATAATTCCTTCGTTAATTTCCAATTCTCCAATAAGCACTACAAGTTGTTTTATTAATTCTTCTTCTCGAATATACGTGCCCCTACAATCTCTATCTCGACTTCGGGCGCAACCATAATAAACATATCTTGCTGTTAGGCCGGTAGATTTTATTTGTTTGAATTTTTCTTGAGCGCTGACACCCGATCCACATAATCCGCAAGTCATTAATTTTGTAAAAGCGAATTCTTTTGATTCGCCTCGGACAATTTTATCTCTTTTAAGATATTCTTGGGTTTTTTCATATAATTCTCTTGTAATGAGTGGAGTATGTTTTCCTGTATACCAATTTCCACTTCCCATCGGATATTCAAACGTTCCATAGAAGAATGGTGTTTGCAGTAAGCGATAGATATTACTAAGCGTTAAGGGCTTATTGCTTGTTGCACTTCTAAAATTCATATCAAATTTCAGCCAGTTATAAACTTTTCTGCCACTCCAATGTTCATAGCCAACTTTTTCAAACATTTGTTTTATAACCGGCGCTCTTTGCGTATCTATCATCACATATCCTTTCCGATCAATCCTTTTTTCATTAAGATATCCGGTCGGAGCTGGGGCTGGCCACAATCCCATCTCACATCTCATTCTTAACCCTCTTTTTACATTGACGCTCTTATTATCATTTTCCAATTTTGCTTGGCTACATAAAATCATTAAAAGAAACTTCTCATTCGGTGAATTAGTAAAATGCTGGCCATAAGTTTTTATTTCAAGTAATAATTTTTGATCCATAAGATCAACGAGCGATCCCAAGTCTCCGGCATTTCTTGATAAGCGATCGGGTGCCCAAGTTAGAAGACCGGTGTATCTTCCACTCCTAATATCTTTGACTATTTCATTAAAGACCTGACGCTGACCCGAATCTTTGGCCGAATGGGATTCTCTGCGGATATCAATGATTTCCAACCCATCTCTCTCGGCTATCTGTAACATCTCCTTAATCTGCGAATCTATCGAAAGAGCCTGCTTTTCGTCTGATTCCGTTGATTTCCTTGCATATAGGCAGTATTTAACCTTTATTGGAGGTTCTGCCTTTGTTTGGGTCTGAATTCTCGCCGATGCTTGTGGTTGTGTATTCATACAATACAATGAAGCCGCAACCCTCTTGGGTAGTCCATCCCCCTAAGTAGGTAACCTGTAGATAACTTCTTTCCTGTTAAAACCTCAAGGAATCCATTGTCAGAGCACATTAATTTTGATATTCTTTAATTACAACTAAATAGATGTGGCCTAAACCGTAAGTTATTTATGGCATGGTCCAGAGACCCAATGACGAATACTGAACCCCGCGTTCAGCAACTCGTCATTGGGCTATATTTCGAAAGGGATATAGGGTCGCAAGACCTAGCTAGCGCGGGGCTTAGTGTTTTTATAAGCACCTGCGCCATCTACTCAAAACTATGGCGTTATTTTTTACTCAAAACGGAATAGCAAAAAAGATACCAACTATTAAGGTTGGTCTTGAGAAAGATGTTCAGAAACTTTTTGAGAAAAATCTCAATGAGATTTTGAATATTCAATTTCTTGCAACGGAATATTCAACGAGCTTTGGCGGCCGAATTGATACCGTAGGAATCGACAATAACGGATCCCCCGTGATTATCGAGTACAAATTAACTCAGAATGATAACGTAATAAACCAAGGACTGTCCTATCTCCGCTGGCTTTTGGATCACAAAGATGCTTTTGAGACGCTAACGCGTAATGCAAAAATTGAAATCGAAATTGATTGGGCATCGCCTCGAGTTATTTGCGTTGCAGAAAGTTATAATAAATTTGATTTAGATACCGCTGATCTTTTGCCGATGAATATAGAGTTATTGAAATATCAGATTTATGATAACGATATTCTTCTTGTTGAATCTGAGAGTCAGCGCAAAGTAAAAATATCTACCTCAGAGATTTTCAAGAAAAATGAAAAACACGAATTCAAAGAAAAAATCCAATATACGGTTGATGACCACCTAAAATCAGCAAGTGATTCCATCCGTGAATTATTTGCTGTAATCAAAGAAAAAATATCTGCGCTTGATGAAACTATTATTGAAGAAGCAAAATCAAAATACATCGCATACAAGCTGACTACTAATTTTGTTGATTTGGTAATTCTAAAAGATTCCTTGAAGTTATTTTTGAATGTGCCGAGCGGAGAGCTGGTTGATACTCATGGATTAGCTCGCGATCTCACAAAACCAAAACATATCGGTCATTGGGGCAATGGTGATTACGAAGTAAGGCTTGAAAGAAAAGAAGACGTAGATAAGATTATGGATTTGATAAGGCAAAGTTACGAATACAACAAGTAACCATGGCGACTTCTTCCCCAATGAAATATTGTCTCTATGCGAGGAAGTCTATGGAGAGTGAAGAGCGCCAAGCCCTTTCAATCGACTCACAGGTCAAAGAGATGTATAAAATAGCGGAACGAGACAAGTTATCGGTTACAGTTGTGCTTACCGAAGCTCATTCCGCGAAAGATTCCGGACAGCGACCGATATTTAACCAGATGATGTCCGACATACAAAGGGGTAGATTTAACTCGATTCTTACCTGGGCACCCGATCGTCTGAGTCGAAATGCTGGAGATTTAGGAAGACTCGTTGATCTTATGGACAGCAAACTTCTTTCCGAAATCCGCACCTATGGCCAGACATTTTCAAATTCTCCTAACGAAAAGTTTCTACTTATGATTTTGTGCAGCCAAGCAAAATTAGAAAATGATAATAAGAGTGTGAATGTGAAACGCGGATTAAGAATGGCTGCTGAGCGCGGCTTTCGTCCCGGCGTGGCCAATGTCGGTTATCTTAATGCATACCGCACCGATCGGCCTGGCGAAGTGCTTGTCGATGAATTACGGGCGTCGATTGTAAAGATGATGTTTGAAAAAGCCGCAGACGGATGGTCACACCGCAGGATCGTTCAGTGGTTAAGAGAAATTAATTTCACTACCAAGAAAGGGACGTATTTATATCTGAGCGCCATACAGAATATACTCACTAATACATTTTATTATGGTGAATTTGAATATCCAAAAGGAAGCGGAGCATGGCACAAAGGACAACACACCCCGATTATTACGAAAGAGTTATTTGATCAGGTCCAAAAACAACTTGCTTCGAGACGTTGCGACCACAGAGCGGCAAGAAAATCTTTTGCCTATACTCGTCTTATGAAATGCGGACATTGCGGATCTGGCGTTTCGGCACAAGAAAAATTTAAGCGACTAAAAGACGGATCACTCTCTCGCTACGTGTATTACGGTTGTAACCGTTCCAGGGCTATGTATTGTAAAAATACCTATCTGCGTGAAGATTTATTAATTCGACAACTTGCGAATATTCTCGATCATCTCTCACTGGATGAACTTGGTATTCGCGAACAACTTTGCCGAGAAACAGAAAGATTATTTAGATTTCATAATGACGTCATGGGTTTACCGAATTCTGAAACTCAGGAGAAAAAAGATGTAAATATAAAGACATACGCAAAGTATCTTCTAAATACTGGAACTATAGAAGAAAAAAGGATGTTGCTTTGTAATCTTAAAAGTAAATTATTTATGAAAGACAAAGCTATTTACATTAATACAGAAGATACCGAAAATGTTGAGGAAAAACCCGAAATTCAGTCTCCCGATTCCCCAGTTAGTGCTGTTGGTAACTAGCTCTTCGCAATATCCTAAAAAGAAGCTAAGGTGCAAGGGTCAAAAAAATCATTAAATTAACTCTATAAAATATATGGAACAAAAAGAATATAAAGGATACAACGGCAATCTAATTCTTACGGATACAGGAGTAATTATTAAACGAGGCATTAAAGGATTTTTACTTGGCGGAATGATGCTACGAGGAGATAAAACTATTCCGTATAGCTCTATTGTTGCAGTTCAACTTAAAAAAGCTGGTATGGCCGCTGGTTATATTCAACTCACTCTTGCTGGTGGATCAGAAGCAAAATCAGGACTCTTTCAGTCGACGATGGATGAGAACTCAATTAATTTTTACCCTTTGGGTAAAAATAATGAAATGTTTACAGAAGCAAAGGAATTAATTGAACAAAAAATTCATCAAGTAAAAAGCGGATATTCAGCAATGAGTAGCGCAGATGAATTAGAAAAATTTGCTAAACTAAGGGATAAAGGAATTATTTCCGAAGAAGAATTTCAGGCAAAGAAAAAGAAACTCTTGTAGTTATATTTTGAATCGTAATGAATTTTAGAGAGGCCGTTAGAATTCTTAACAAACTTCTTAAAACAAAACAGCCAAAAACATTCAGTAGTTCATGGATACTTATCAATGCGCCGGGCGTATATAATTACGTCCGGCTTAATTTCAGAACAGAAAATAATGATATTAATTGGGATAAATTAACTCGCAGTCTTAACAGAAAATTTCTGAAGCGCTGGAATCGTTATCGCCGAAAACCAGTAAAGTTATATGAAAATCAGGAAGAGATAAATCGGATTCTTAATAAACATAAGAAAAAACTTTATGTTTTTATCTCTCCCATGACTGATGCCGATAAACGACTTAGAGAATATATTATTATTGCTTTTGTCCGTATCGCACAAAAAGGAAATATATTAGCCCAACACGAACTGGCAAAGTGGCTAACCTTTATTATTGACGATTGGATCGAACGTTATTATTATCTCCGTCGTTGGAAAGGATATTCGGATCTTATTCAAGAACGAATCCAAAGCTGTATCCGTTGTTATCGCTACACAGGAAGTTTTATGGGTTATTTATATAAAACTTTTGAATATTCCGGCCGAGGTATTTGTTTTCTTCAGAAGTTTTCTTTTGACGACCCTGTTTTTGACGGAGACGAAAGGCGGATAGATTATTTTGTTTAATACTTGTTTTAGCCCAAATATAATCGTGTTATAATGAAAATGTACTTTTTAAAAACATAAATAAATCCTCGGAAAGTATTGTCGTAGAGCGGCTGCGAGATCGAACCACGGCCTCTACTTAAACTACGGTGTATTAATAAACGTAAGAATTCGAGTTCCATATGTGAACTCCAGTCCAGCAAGAACCCACAGACGACATTAAGGTTCTTCTTTCTAAGGTGTCCTTGATAATTCGGGACGGAGCGTATAGGGCCTCCAAACTTTTGCCAATCATTTTTTGGTTGTTAAAAGTTTAGAGGTCCTTTTTTGTTTTTGAAAGGCAAAAAGGTCGCCATAGCAAATTAATAAAAAACAAAAACATGCTTAAATCACCAATATATAAATTCCCAAGTAATAATACTTGGGTTGATTGGATTGAGTACAAAGAAAGACTTATTGGTATAGCACCGGTCATAAAACAAAATCGAAAGTTTGTTGATTTTATTCTCGATCTTTTTCTTGTTGCTTACCAAGGAAGTCTTAAAAACGGTCTAATAAAAAGAAGGGTTATTGATGGTTTGATTTATTATGATCTTATCTTTGAAAATCGAGCCAATACCCCACTTTTTAGAGCTATGAGAGATGACGGCATTGATACGGACTGTCTTGTAATTAAGGTGATAAATCACAGGCTAAATAGCGAGGAGATTAAGAAGTTTATTACCCATACAATGTCTAGTAAGAATCCACTTACCTTTCTAGTGCTTCGTGAGAATGAAGTTCTTGAAAAGTATTATTACGATCTTCTTTTATATTGTGCTACACACAAATTCCTAATCCTCCCACTCTTTTTCTGCGATATAGTCGATATGATTGATAATCAAGAAGATTATCCTTACGATTTTGACGAGACCCTGCTTAATAAATTAATACAAAAAATAACCAAAATGAGTAACCAAAAATTACAAATTAAAACAAAACCAATTACACTTTCCTGTACGTATGAAATTGCTCGGCCAGAGAATCTAAATGACGGTGAGAATAAATTTACTCCCGTAATTGACAGCATGCTCGAAAAGCAAAGCAGACTTCTTGCTTTGGGCCAACAACAAGCTAGAACGTTAGAGAAAAAATCAATGTTTCTTTATGCGTACCAGAAGAGTATGGGTGTTATTTCAGTAGCTTGTGCACATGCAGGCATCAAGAGCCGAAAGACGGTTTATAACTGGATAAATTCAGATCCTGAATTCAAAAAGGCATTAGACCAAACCATAGAAATTAGAAATGATTTTGTTGACGATATGATGATGATGCAAATAGCCAAAGGCAAGTTTGGCGCGGTTACTTGGTATCTCTCACATCGTCATCCTGACTATATAAGAAAAAGAACATCGATTCCGCCACGACCCAAAGTGGATCCTTGGAAGAAAGCATATAAACCCCTAATTGAGGATGAGAGCGTGTAAATTTTAAGAGATTTAGCCTGCAAAGCGTGCAAGATGTGCAATTTCATTAAGACCGGAGAGCGTTGGCGTTCCCCGGTTTTTGGTGTTAAAATATCTTAAAACACCCTTACAAAATCTCGTTTTTTGGGTACACAACCCCCAAACACAGCTATCCTTCGATAAACTACTCTGCCTTGCAATATTTGCCAAAATATTGTACAATCAACTAGTTATGTTTTACGCTAATTTGCTTATAAATTTGCTCGTTAGCACTTCGATCGCCGCTTCAGGCGCTTCTTTTAATGCTCAAGCAAATGTTCTCGATAGTTTTCAAAATAGGCCGGCCGTTGATGTTGGGATGAAAATTCCCGGCGTTCCTTTTTATTCTCAATTCCGGGATATCAATGATGCGGAATGGCAGAAGATAGGCTGCGGAATAGCCAGCTTAGCCATGCTTATCGAGTTTTATAAGCCGGGAACTGTGGCGGTTAATACCCTGCTTGAAGAAGGCATAGCCGCGGGGACATATCTTAGTGGCGCAGGATGGAAACATGAAGGCCTGGTGCTTCTTGCCGTAAAATACGGCTTGAAAGGCTCCAGCTATGACCTTTCTAATTTAGGCATGGATGCCGCTCTCGCTCAATTTGAAGCGGCTTTAAAAGGCGGCCCCGTCATTGCATCGGTCCATTATAAATTTGATCCAAAAAGTTCCATACCCCATCTCGCGGTCATAAATGGCGTTGATGGCGATACGGTCTATTACAATGATCCGGCCGGAACATCGGCTGGAGGAAAAATTTCCGTTCAGGATTTCATTAAAGCCTGGAAAAAGAGATTTATTGCGGTGCGGCCTTAGATCGCCAAAGATCGGAATAAAAGTTAGAATCGCGTGCCGAAAAGGCATACTTCCTGCCACGGCCTGTATTCGCTGACAAAGGTTTGCTCATGAACGCTGGAATCGGCATATTCCACGCGATAATCGGCTTCCGCGGTCAGCCCTTCTCTGCGCCTCTCGGTGCATTTTTTTTGCGCCAGCGGCAGATCGGCCGTTAAAATATATTTTGTATCAGGCGGAGAAATTTTATCGCGTATTCTTGGTTCGGAGATCGTAACTTTCCTTCCGTCTTTTCTTCCATAGAGTTCAAAGGTCAAATTGCCGTTTTCCACTATTCCCTGCAATAAAATATAATTTCCAGTATCGTTCACGAATCTGAGATCGGGATGCGGACCGTAGATCGTTGCGTCCAGCCCCGGTCCGTAATAACCCACTACATAGCTGTGGTTTTGCCTTTCAGTGACCGATAATCCGGTATCAAGCGCCAGTCTGAATAAAGTGGTCGCAATTTGGCAAAGCCCGCCGCCGAATTCTTCCACGCTTTTATCCATTTTAATTACGAATTCTTTTTTATATCCCTCTTCCTCGTTCACCGCGCCTATCGCTTCCACGGCGGAAAATTCTTCTCCCGGAGCTATCAATATCCCGTTAAGTTTAGAAGTCCCGAGTTTTATATTGCTTATTCTTGACGCGGAACTGCCGGCGAAGCTGGTTTGCGCCTTGCCTATCAGATCGGTTATTTTGTATTGCTCAACGGTCTCTTTGGTGATCCTGGACGGAACCTCTTCAAGAATGATATCGACTGCCAGAGTTTTCGGTTTTATGTTTTTGCCGCCGTAATTCTGATAGATAATATCCAATTCTTTTTCTATATCGTTTTTTAATTTATTCAAATTCACTTCCACTCCGGCTTTGCCCGGAACAGTTTCCGTAAGTTTGCCGTTTTTCATCTCAAAGCGGCTATTCACCATCTTTCCCTCGATGAACGGATCAATATCCTTGCTGATAAAATTTTTGAGCTTGTCGCTGTTGATCTCTAATTTATCTCCATTAGCCTTATTTATAGTAAGCCAGCCTGCCAAAATTGGCCCGCGGGCGCGCCACCAATACGGCCCGTTCCGAAATTTCAGATCGACGGATCCCATCAAACTGTTGGCAAAATCCAATTTTAATTTCAGATCTTCCGCGGTTATGGGCGGAGGTATCAAATTTACTTCAAATCCGAGATCCTTGGCGCCGGCATTGGATATCGTCCTGCTCATTTCTTCCATCACCTTTTCGCGATCTATATCCGCTCCGAATTTTCCTTCGGACACGATCATCTTGCCGCCGCTTTCTCTGAATTCGGCATTTTGCGGACCGCTTAAAAATCCGTTCAATTCTCTTTCCAATAAGGAAGATACCGATTCTTTTTGTATGGAATATGCCAGTGTAAGCGTCTTTTTGAAAAATAATGAAGATATTCTTTTATACCATCGGACAAAAAATGACGGTTCCCTGCCCCAATCATAAGCTTTTTTGATGGCCTCCTCGGTATTTTCAAGGAAAAAATATTCAACCACCGTATCGGATGTAAATCCCGTCACTAAAGCCGGAATGTTCACTTTTTTGGTTTTATTTTCACGGACAAATTCCAGATCGAATCCGTTCTTTCCGATATTTTCCAATGCCGTTCCGATCCTTGCCTTTGCTTCCGCATAAGTCATTCCGCCTACCGCCACGCTGTTTATATATGTATGCGGATAAAATTTATCGGAATAATAATACCCGAAAATACCGGCTGAAATAAGGGCAAGAATTATTATCTTATAGATGTATTTTTTGGATCTCGGTTCCATAGAGGCGCTCTTCTAATAGTTAAATTTTACCATAATCTATGGGTTGTGTTTATAATTATCAACTTTTAGAATTTTGCCGTTTGCGTTATAATTTAACCAGTCTCGAGATCTCGAAAGACCGGGATAATTAATAAAAATAATAAAAAATATATGGAGGATAAAAAGTTAACTATCAATTTAAAATTAAAAACAGCGACCATCATCGGCTGCGTTGTCATTGTTTTGGCGATCCTTTTCGTATTGAAGGGTCTGTTCATCGCGGCGTTGGTCAATGGATCCCCTATAAGCCGCCTTTCTGTCATTCAGGCGCTTGAGAAGAATTCGGGCAAGGCAGCTTTGGAAAGCCTTGTCGTTGAAAAGCTCATCAACAATGAAGCCGGTAAAAAGGATATTAAAGTGAGCGATGACGAAATTAATGCCGAAGTCAGCAGGGTGGAAGCGCAGATCAAGAGCCAGGGCGGAACTTTAGACGCGGCGCTAGCATCCCAGGGCATGACGCTTGAAACTCTTAAAGAGCAGATCGTCATCCAAAAGAAACTGGAAGCGCTTTTAGCTGATAAAATACAGGTTTCCAGCGACGATATAAAAAAGTTCGTTGCCGACAATAAGATCACGATTCCAAAAGGCGAAGAGGCCAGCTATAACGATCAGATCACCCAGGAGATAAAACAGCAAAAATTGAGCACTGAAGCGAAAACATTCGTTGATTCCCTCAAGGCTGAAAATACTATCCGCTATTTTGTAAATTACTAAGTTTTTGCTGATGATAAAAGGCCTGTTCCGATCGATATCGGGGCGGGTCTTTTTTACAGTTCATATTTTATAGAAATAAGCTATAATAGCTATTATGAACAATCAAAAATTACAAATATACTTTTTCGGATTTTTATTGCTGGCTACCACGGTATTGATGGGATTGGTTTTTTATCCATTTATTGGTGTTCTGGCGCTTGCCGGAGTTTTTGCCGTAGCATTGCAGCCTTTATATGAGAAGCTCAGAACGGTGCTAAAAATAGATTGGCTTTCTTCCTTTGTGGTTATCTTTTTATTGGCCGTGTTCATAATCATTCCGCTGATCCTTATCGGATGGCAGATCTTCCATGAAGCTCAGTATCTATATCTGGAATTCTCAACCAATAAGCTGCTGTATCTGGACAAAATAAATACCGCGATCGAAGAACCGTTAAGGGGTTTTTTGCCAAATTTTTCCGTTGATTTCGGATCTTATATCGAGAAAATGCTCGGCTGGTTCGTTGGCAATATGGGTCCGTTGGTTTCCGGCGCCACTCAAACTCTTTTTGATATTTTGCTGACCATCATAGCCCTCTTCTTTTTCTTAAAAGATAATGAAAAAATTAAAAGGATTTTGATCCAGATCAGCCCGTTGGAAGATAAATACGATAATTTAATTTTCGATAAGTTGGAGGGCGCCGTTAATTCTGTGATAAAGGGTTCGCTTTTTATCGCTGTAGTCCAAGGTATTATGGCTGGACTGGGTTTCTGGGTATTCGGCATTCCCAGCCCGACTTTTTGGGGCACGGTGGGAGTAATTGCTTCTTTGGTTCCCGGTTTGGGCACTACATTAGTGATCTTGCCGGCCGTTATTTATTTATTTTTGAGCGGAAGCTATATCGCCGCTGTGGGCTTGGCTATTTGGGGCGCTGTTATAGTCGGATCTATGGATCAGGTTTTAAGGCCGATTATTTTTAAACAAGGAGTTCCCGCTCATCCAATTTTTATTCTATTCGCTGTTTTTGGCGGGTTGTCTTTATTCGGCCCTCTGGGATTGATCTTCGGTCCGGTAATTTTAAGTTTTTATCTGACCCTTTTAGAGATATACGGGATCTTTTCAAAGGCAAAGTAACGGGAACAAAATAAATGGAATTAAAAAAAGCCCCGAGATCGTCGGGGCTTTTTAGATCTTTTATTATATCTTCAGATATTTTCTTACGGCTATCGTGCTGGACACCGTCCCAAGAATAATTCCGAAAGCGATCTGATACAAAGTCAGTGAAAAGAGATTGCTTAGAAGATAAGACCACATATTTATTTCCGGCATTATCATTTTCAAATACGGGGCTGAAAAATAAATGAGCGGAGCGATGAATATAATGCTTAAAATTCCGGCTATCAGCCCATAAAGCATTCCCTGCACGATATACGGACCCCTTATGAACATATTCGTAGCGCCCACCAGCCTCATAATGCCGATCTCATCGCGGGTGGAATGTATTGCCAGCATTATGGCGTTCAATGATACCAAAACGGCTACCAAAGAAAGTATCAGAATTAAAACCATTCCGCTTTTCTGGACCGTATCCACGATCGTAGCCAGCCTGTCGATGACCACCTGATTTTGGTTATAACTTACTTGTTCCACCTGGTCTTTAAGGTTTTCATTGTTCAAATAGGCAGTAATGACGGGATAGTCCTTGGGGTCTTTGGCTTTTATGTTCAAAGAGGCTGAAAGCGGATTTGTTTCGAGTACATCTATAGCTTCAGTGATAGTCGTATCTTCTTTGTGCCTTTCCTTGAATATGCTCAGGGCTTCATCGCGGGATATATATTCTATGACCTTAACCTCGTCTAAACTTTCCAAGGATCTCTTAATTTTCAATATGCTGTCCTCGGGCGTATCGTTCTTAAAATAAACGCTAATGTCTATTTTTTCTTTTAATAAGTTGATGGTATCCGTCGTCAATACGCTGAAAAGTATCAGGCCGATGAAGACCAGCAACGTAAGGGTCATAACAACAATTGTAGTTATGGAAAGCCAGCTGTTCCTTTTAAATCCCTGGATCCCGTATTTTATTACCCTGAATAAAGCAGTGAACATTTTATGGGTCGTTAATAGTTTAATTTATGCCAACACATATTTCCCGTTCTCTTCGTCTCTTATTATTCTACCACTATCCATGCTTACAACTCTTTTATGCAAATTATTTACTATGTCTTTATTGTGCGTAACCAGCATAACGGTGGTGCCAAGCTCGTTGATCTTTACAAGTAATTTAACTATTTCCGCTGAATTCAACGGATCCAGATTCCCGGTAGGTTCATCGGCTATCAAAAGCATCGGCTGGTGCACCAGCGCTCTGGCGATCGCCACTCTCTGTTTTTCTCCTCCGGAAAGCTCGTGCGGAAAATTGAAGGCACGGTCGGAAAGCCCGACCATATCCAGCATTTGAGGCACGAATTCCTGTATCTCGGATTGTGATTTTCCGTCAACTTCCAAGGCAAAGGCTATGTTCTCATAGGCGGTTTTTGTCGCAAGCAGCCTGAAATCCTGGAAAACTATGCCTACTTTGCGCCTGAATTCCGGAAGTTCGCTCAATTTAAGCTTGTTCACTTCGTAAGAATCGAAATATATCCTCCCCTTGCTGGGCTTTTCTTCGCCTATCAAAAGTTTTATCAAGGTTGATTTTCCGGCGCCGTTCTTGCCCACTATAGAAACGAATTCGTTCGGTTTTATCGATAAATTGACCTCTTCCAGGGCAACGGATTTGTTGTTATATACTTTCGTAACGTTTTGAAAATTGATCATAAGTAATCGCGAATAATGCGAATTTATTAAATAATACGAATCTCATACAGATGAATTTAAAATTCTTCTGTATTTAACGCCGTCCTTGGTAAAGTATATCAAAATTCCCAATTTTATTCCAGAAATTTTTAAATATCCCAAAACCTGTTTTGCATTAACATAGCCTAATTTATTAACAACTTTTAATTCTAAAATAATTTTATTGTCTATCAAAAAATCTACTATGTATCGCCCTATTGCTTCGTCTTTATATTTTAACGACAACGATTCTTGTTCTTTAAAATTTATATTAAGATTTTTAAATTCTATAGCTAACGCTCTTTGATAATACTTTTCTTGCAATCCAAAACCTAATTTATTAAAAACATTGAAGGACGCGCCAATTATTTTATAACTTAAATCAGGGAAAACAATTTTATCCATTTTTTGCATTATTTTGTTTAAATTCGCATTATTCGCGATTACTGATCCAGTTCTGCCTCAATAAATTTCTCCAGATCGCCATTTAATACTTTGTCCGGCTGATGGCTGACGGCATTTGTGCGATGGTCTTTGACCTGCTGGTACGGATGGAGCACATACGAGCGTATTTGGTTCCCCCATTCCGGTTTTACCTGTGTTCTCAGATTTTTTATTTCATTTTCCTGTTTGTCGGCCATCAATTTGAATATTTTGGCCTTCAACAACGCCAAAGCCTTTTCTTTGTTTTGAAGCTGTGATCTTTCCACCTGGGATGCTGCCGCAAGTCCGGTCGGCAAATGCACGGCCCTTACTGCGGTCTCTCTTTTGTTCACGTTCTGTCCGCCGGGGCCGCTGGAATTTGATAACTCAATTTTCAGATCTTCAGGAGGGATCACTATATTTTTCAGTTCAATTTCCGGAATTTCCGGCAAAACTTCAACCAGGGCGAAAGAGGTGTGCCTGAGTTTTTTGGAGTCGAATGGAGATATCCTGACCAAGCGGTGCACACCTGTTTCTTTTTTCAGGTTTCCATAAGCAAATTCTCCTCTTATATCTATAGATCTGTCATCGACTTGAACCACTTTCCATTTCCGCTTTTGAGCGTATTTAATATACATATTCAAAAGCATCATTGCCCAATCTTTCGCATCGTCTCCGCCCACGCCCGGAAAAAGAGAGATGTTGGCGCTATTCTTGTCGTATTTGTCTAATAATGGGTTGAACATAATTTTATGAGCCACCTCCCGGAATCGAACCGGGGACCTCTGCTTTACGAAAGCATTGCTCTACCAGCTGAGCTAAGGTGGCAAATCTTGATTATAAGGAATTCCGGTCAAAAAAGAAATCTTCAAATCCCCAACTTTTTATCTTTTGATCTATATAATTTTCGATCGTTATTCCTTTTTTGTCTGTATAATATTTTAATTTTTGGGGATTATTTATCATTATTTTCTTATCTAAAACGGCCTTTAAACCGATGTCTCCCAAGACCTTATTATTTTTAATGCTATAGGCAATTGATTGTATGTTTAGAGATACCGTTTTTAAATAATTTTCTATCGTCGGATCCGTGGCTAAATAAACATCTTCCGGCTCCCAAACATCAATTGTTATGGGTCCATTTTTTATTTTAATGCTGCCAAAAGTATTTAGGGTAAAACCCATATTCTCTTCCAGATCTAATTCTTTATTTATCTTTTCAACGACAAAATCATAATCTTTAAAAGTTGGCTTTGGTAAATTATGTATCGCGCTGGCTAAATTTCTAAAAATAAATCCTCCCGCCGCCCATATTTTTCCGCTTGAATTTTTTTGGACGATCTTCAGCGATCTCTGAAAATCGCTATCTTCGCTCATCGCTTTTTGGATCATTTTTGAATACATATTGAGCGGGTAACGGGAGTCGGACCCGTGTCTTGTCCTTGGGAAGGACACATAATACCGTTATACGATACCCGCTTTCGCTCATTATTTTAACATTATTCTATCGATCGGCGGTATTCGTTGCTGTCGCCGGAGGAATTATGATAAACATCTTTTCGCCCGGGTTTTTGTAGTTCGTTTTGCTTTTCAGCTCCTTTTCTTGGTTTTCCGGATTGGAAAAATAGTTGATATCGGAAGCAAGGTCCTTGTTTTCCGCCTGTATGGAAGAAATTTTAGAGTTTATTTCATTGGAAGATCTTTCCAGAGAAATATTTTTGATGTACAAATTAAAAAATTGCCAGCCCAAGAAAACTATGACCGCGATCAATAAAATGTTTATGATGTTTTTCATCTACTATAATTTTAGCATTTTATCAGGCTTATTAGGCTTATCGGTCTTATATGCCTTATTTCTTCAGCAGTTCTTTGAATATCCTCGCCGGAATGTCTATCTTGTTCTTTATTCCTCTTTCCTTAAGCCTTTCTTTTCCCCTTTGCTGTTTCTTCCAAAGCTTCATTTTTCTGGTCCTGTCGCCTCCGTTCTTTCCGAAATTGCCAAGCTCTTTTTTCATAGCCGGAATAGTTTCTCTGGCAACTATCTTACTTCCGATCGTAGCTTGTATGGCTTGGCTAAATTGCTGCGCCGGCAGAAGCTCTTTCAGCCTTTCAACGGTCTTTCTGGCTTCCCTGTCCATATCGTCTTTATAAACAATGCGAGTAAGCCCGCCGATATTGTGCTCGGCAACCAGAATTTCCAATTTTACCACCTCGGCTTTTTTATAACCGGAAACTTCATAGCTGAGCGAAGCATATCCGGCCGAAACGGATTTCAATTGGTCGTCAAAATCCCTGATAAGCTCGGCAACCGGCAGAATACCGTCCAAGATCACGGAATTTCCCAGCGAGCGGGTGTTTATATCCCTTAATTTAAAACTTTGCTGCAGTCCCAAAACCGCGCCTAAGTAATTTGAAGGAGTTATTATTTCAATGTTTGCCAAGGGCTCCAATACCTCCAAATGATCTTCCGGAAAATCTTTAGGCGTGTCCACAGTGATCCATTTATCATTTCTTGTTCTCACTTTATAAGAAACCGACGGAAAACTGTTCACGGTCCGCAAATTAAATTCTCGTTCCAGCCTTTCAGCTGTGATTTCAAAATGTAATCTTCCCAGAAAACCGCCCTTGAATCCCCTGCCTAAGAATTCATTGAAGTCGGCTTCAAATTTAAGCGCGGAATCGTTCAGTTTCAATTTTCCCAAAGCGGTCTTTAAATTTTCGTAATCATCGGCTTCATCCGGATAGAAAGACACGAAAACAACCGGCTGAGGGTCTTTATAGCCGGAAAGCGCCAAGGACTTTACATCTTCATCTGTAAGCCGCTGATCGCTGCTGATTATGCTGTCGCCTATTTTTAAAATTTCCGGATCCTTGAGCCCTGTGGCGATATAGCCGATCTGTCCGGCTTCTATGATCTCGTCATTTTTTAATTCCGGAGAAAAATGACCGAGCTCTTTTACTTTAAATTTATTTTGAGCGGCAACTAAAACAGCCTCGCCCTCTCTTTTTAGGGATCCGTTGAATACTCTGACGTTGGCAACGATGCCCTTGTGCTCATGATAAAAAGAGTCAAATATAAGGGCTTGAAAAATATCCTTATCGAAGATCTTTTCAGAGATCAGGGCTTTTTTAGGAGCGGGAATTTTTCCTATCACTGCCTTTAAAAGCTCTTCCACTCCCTGTCCGGTTTTTCCCGAAACTTTCAGTATCTCGTCCGGATCTTCCCCTGTAAGTTCGCTGATGCTTTGGGCTATTTCCTCGATTCCATAAGGATTCAGATCGATCTTGTTTATCGCGCCGATTATTTTGAGTCCTGCTTTTTTGGC